>OMGH01000033.1_pt1 | contig 102786 bp, 110 predicted proteins | sample 1645841 | NCBI WGS metagenome assembly OMGH01 (sample SAMN00849584, study PRJEB25192) | human gut metagenome
TGCCACCTCCGGGTGGGCAGCCAATGCCTCATCCAGCGCTGCTTGGGTCACACGGGTATAAAAACCGGTGGTCGGGTCAAATTCAGCCTCTACATAGTGCACCTGCAACCGATTCAAAAAGCAGGCATTGTACACCGCCTTGTGGCAGTTGCGGGCAATAAGAATTTCGTCCCCCGGCTTGCACAGGGCGGATATGGTCGCCAAAATGCAGCAGGTAGAACCGTTAACAGAGAGAAAAGATGCCCCCGCACCATACAACGCTGCCAAATCCGCTTGCAGCCGGGCCAACACCCCGGTGGGGGCGTGCAGGTCATCGTAGCCGTCTATTTCCGTAATATCAATTTCCGCACCCGGCAAACCAAAATCCGGGTTGCGCTTGTGTCCGGGCATATGGAACGGATAGCGCTCTAAGTGCGCCAGCGCTCGATCAAGCCGCATAAGCTGTCACCTTTTCTTTTTGATAAATCGCAATGTTCAGCAGCACCACACCGGCGAGCACAGGCGTAGCCTCGATCAAGCCGGTCTCTTTATAGATCAGCAACAAAATCAGATCACCGATCATCAGTGCCGCCCAAAATACCGTGGCGCACTGCCAAAATCGCCCTTTTTTGAATGAAAACAAAAAGCACAGAAAGATCGCTACCCCGCTGAGCACGGAAAAAGCCAGCGATCCAATGCAGTGCAGCAGCCACAGGGTGTGCCGCTCAAAGTCAAAAGGACAGCACACCGTCAGTGCCATCCCCACACCGGCAGGCAGCAGCAGACCGTGGCACAGCCCTCTGCGCTTTTGCCTATTATACATGGTATAGAGCAAAAGGTAAAGCACCCCGTAAGTGCCCGCACCCCACAGGGCAAACAGCACCGGGTGGTCCAGTCCGATGGTGGAAAGCGCCCCGGCGTTGGTGCGCGGGTCCGCAAAGTGCATATACCCAAACGTAAAACCACAGTATAACGCGGAAATCAGCGAAATCCAAATTTTTTTCATAAAAACCTCAAAAAAATCAAAATTTCTTATTGACATTTTACTCCCCTCGTGGTATTATGTCAATGCTGTTTCGGACAGCACCGCAGATCAAGCTTTTCTGCTCTGCCTCGCCTGCTCTTGGCGTGTAAAAATTTAGAGCAAATTGAATATGCGGATGTGGCGGAATTGGCAGACGCGCTAGATTCAGGTTCTAGTGAATGCAAGTTCATGTGGGTTCAAGTCCCGTCATCCGCACCAAAAAGGTAGCTTTCCGTTTATTTACGGAAAGCTATTCTTTTGCCCAAAACCCCCCTATTTAAGCCAATTTTTGGACTTTTTTGATGTAGCCACACTTTACGATTTTGCCTTTCAAGGATACACAAAATCACGCCAGTTGCACCAAAATTGCACCAAAAATTTCGGCATTTCACTCAATTTGACCCAAATATGGCTAATTTTGAGAAAAAATTGCATTTTTTTGCCTAATTTTTTGAAATTTTGTCGGATAGACCAAATTCAGACTGGTAATCAGACAAAACATTGTACATTATGACGAACACTTTATTTAAATTTAAGGATATTATTTGATTGTCAAAAAATATGTTATAATTACTTATGCCTGTCATTACACGAAGAGTCATTTGTTATCAAATGGCTCTTTTGTTATTTGATAAGAAAAATTATGTAAAAACAGAAAGGAGTCATAGAAATGGCAAAGCTGTACTATAAGTACGGATCCATGGGAAGTTCCAAGACCGCAAATGCCTTAATGACTAAGTTTAATTACGAGGAAAAAGGCAAGCGCGTTCTATTGCTCAAACCAAGTATTGATAATCGTGATGGAGAGGACATCATCAAATCTCGAATTGGTCTTGAAGCGAAGGCAGAATGTATTGATGCAAAAACAGACATCAAGAAATACATTGTAACCAAGCACTGAGACAAAACTACAAAGCAATTCGACTTTGATGTCATTATTGTTGATGAATGTCAATTCTTCACGATCCATCAAATTGAAACGCTGCGTAACATCGCCAGCTTTCTGGACATTCCGGTGCTTTGTTATGGTTTAAGAACTGATTACAAACACCAGTTGTTTCCCGGAAGCAAAGCACTATTTGAACTGGCTGATAGTATTCAGGAAATCAAAACCGTATGCAAATGCGGAAACAAAGCAATCATTAACGTCCTAAAAGACGAAAATGGGAATGTTGTCACCGATGCCGGTGATTTAAACATTATTCTTGGCGGTAATGAAAAGTACGAAGCAATGTGCTACAAGTGCTATTTTAATGCTGTTCACGGCGTTAAATAATGAAAATAATTATTAAGGAGAACATATATGTCAGATTATGTACATAATAAGGTGATTAGGTTGCCTATAACAAACGAGATTCTGAAATCATTCGATTGCCAAGACGTTGATGAATTTGTAGATGGATTTCACAAATTTGTTAAAAAAATATATCCTGAAATGGAGTATATTGGACAGGATGCACCCTACTTCGAAATTGGATACACAGATAATTATGACCGAAATTATATAGACTTGGTTCTCTATTCTTCATATGGCGAAGAGTGTGGAGAATGGCACAATGCTTTTTATCTTTCGGATAAAGAAAAAGAAACTTTTGTATCTTATTTTGAAAAACTAGGTATAAAAATAAATCCTGATGATTTAAGAAAAGTTGACTATTGTTGGTACAATTGTTCTGAACCGCCTGACTGCTATAATGTTGACGACGACGATTGGACGTTGCTGGTTTAAGAAAGGAAAAAAATATAATCATTATCAGAAATAATGACTTAAGGCAAAAGGAGAATTTTTTTTGAAAAAAGCTTTAAAGAAAACGTGCATAAATTGTATTCATTATAATGTGTGCAATATGTACGATGGTCCTTATATTTCGGTACATCTCGATCACACTTGTAAATATTTTATAGACAAACAACTTGCAGCTTTCCTGCCTTGTAAAGTTGGAGACGAGCTGTTCTTCACAGATTATCCGGAATATCATCACAGATTAAAAAGGTACGAATTTATTAACGAAAGAGTTGTTATGACCATTGAATGCTTTGAACTTCAACGCTGCTGTAAAAGATTTGTTGATGAGTCTTTTGGCACTACTGTATTCACTGACAAATCACAAATGCAGGCAAAACTCAAGGAGTTAAACAATGAAACAACCTAAAAATCAGTATTGCCGATATTGTGCAAATGCTCTTGATTATAACGGTGAGCGTACCGATTTCATTTGTACAGCAAAAGCACCCTGTGGATGTGACGGAGCGGGCAGGTTTTACAAAGCTGCTAAAGCTAAAAGGCCTAACAAATGCAAATATTTTGAATTTTTGAACGCAGATATATTTAGGCAAGATGAGAACGGAAATTTTGCGGAATATAAGTCAAGGAAAGTAGTTAAAAGTGATTATGAACAAATGAAAATGGGAGGTTAAAATAGATGGAATGTGTATAAAATGAGCAAGAAAAAGCGTAAGCTTAGAGCTATGACTAATATGGAATTTCACGATTTGTATTGTTATAACCACATTAACACTTGTCAAACAGATGACGATTCCGATATAGAGCTTTGAGGAAAGGAACTAATTTATGAGAATCACAAGAAAATTTAGAGGTCAGAGCTTACTGGAAATTGGAACAGAAGAAAGAAACGTTTACATCAATCAAATGTCCCCTGCTACTGAAAAGTGGTATAATGGTACAGATGAAGAGTTGTATGTGAATGAAGATACCGGCGAACTTTTCCTGTTCTGCTACAATAATGTGTGCGAAGGCAATTTTATTTGCTCTTTTGCAAACTTTGATGAGCTGGATGAATTCGCCAAAGAACATCTTGCAGACACGACACCTCTGGTACTGCAGATAATTTGATAACCAATCAAAAAAATGACTAAAGCCACCGATTATTTCGGTGGCTTTTTGCATTGTAAAATTGCCGTTGCCGTCAGATATGTTATAATTTATCATGAAATGACAGACGAACAACGGATGTTTTCTAAAAGAAGGAGTTGATTACATGAATGTATATGAAAGCATAGTCAAAGGGCTTCAAAAAGCTATTTCCTATGAGGGCGGCAATGGCACTGCGCGTACTGTAAAGTGTACCGAAACGCCCTGTACCCGATTATCATGCAAAGCAAATTAAAACATTCGTCCTTTGGATTATAGAAGGAAGGGTGGAAATGTTTGCATTTATGTGATATAATTTTAAAAATAGTTTTACTATGTACAGGGATTGGGAGATGCCAATTACGTTGTTGCGCTTGCGTAACAGATAATCATTGGTAAAGCCAAAAGCTTAGTACAGAGAAATGTACCATCGGCAACGAACCCTGTATCAAAGAAGTCACCGTGTTAGGTGGCTTCTTTGTTGTTTTATAGACATATTCATCTGCTCAGAATACGCTAAGAGTTTTTCAATATTATGCGCGTAAATGGCTGCATTATTTGAATTATCCAACTTTGAACGAATTTGAATTTTGATCAGTTTTTCAGCTGCTTGCTGTAAATAGTATGTATAATATTGTTTATTCATCATTTGAAATATGCAAAACAGCCACCAAGTAATCGGTGGCTGTTTGCTTGATGCTAATTCAGTTTGCTTATGCGATACAAGGACATGCCCTTGCTTTTATGACTTTTTACTGAAGAAATCGGCATATGCTACACTTATTGGTAATTTGTAAGGCATTTTATACTGTGCCAAAGCTTCTTTTATGGCATCATATGTTGATTTTTCACTTCTTTCTTCTTTGTTTACATAATGACGATATTTGTATTTTGTTACAGTCGTAAAAGAGTCTGAACTTACCAACTCATCCCATACCGTAACATAGTCAAGTCTCTCTTTGTCATGACAATACGCCAAACTCCCATTTGTATCAACCAGCGTGTAATCATATACCCAATGATCCTCTACCTGAATTATCGTTGCATCAGGTGTTAAAACATTTTCTTGAAAATCATCGCCGAGCGGAAACCCAAGTACATAACTCGAAAAAACATTCGAATTAATATCGTTAATTCGGTTCATTAAGCCCACAATGATCTTTTTCGTTTCAGTAACACTTGTTACATAGGCAGGGCCAGAAATGTTGTTCGACAATTCTATTCTTTGCAACTGATTAATGGAAAAGTCCAAACACGAAGAAAGTATGCGCAAGTCCTCGCTACCAGATGCCTTCTTGTAATAAAATTTCGCCTTATCATAATTTTTACTTTCATCATAAATTTCTGCTGCAGCCAAATCAGCATAATATGCAAAATCGCTGTCTTTTTCACTGATTTTTTCATAATAGATTAACGCAGATGGTGTGTCATAATACATCCTACACTGATCTGCGTATTTTATTTGATATTTTTCAAATCCTAAATGCGCGAGCACCTCTAAATCATTGGTACACATTATTATTGACAATATGATTGGCAGCACAAAGAAAAGCCAATCTCTAAAATTTTTTAGTCCTTCTCTTCTCATTTCTTATTCCCTTTTTATAGTGATGCAGTTTTTTCACGGGTGATATTGAACTTATTCGTTTAAATTTATGGCAATGTCGATTTCTGTTTAACCACAATGAGAATTAACACCATCAACATATACGCAGTAGCTGGAGCGAATAGTTATTGTAAATGACCAGGCAGTGAAGCCAGAGCAGGTCGTGAGACCTGCTCCTTTCTTTTGGTTAAATGTAATTTTTACACACCCCAAATTTTGCCTGCACCGGCGTTGATCATATAATCGCGCAGAGCCTCTACAAATGCCTCGGGATCGTCCACATAGAATACGAATATTTCTTCCTCATAAATCTCTGCTGTGATCCGTATATAGCGCTCTCCGGAACCGCCTATAAGAAACCATCCATCGTCTTTTGAATTGAAAAAGGATTTTGGCGGCCGCTTTCCCTTGCAGATCTGCACTTTCTGAATACAGGCATACGGCACCTTGGGATTTGATTTTTCTCTATGCCAAGAATCCGGAACGCCGTGAACATCAAACTGCATATAGTCGTTATACAGCGTAACCCCTTTCGGTAATTCATAATAGCGATAGGTTGCAATGATCACAGCCACGGCAACAATGATACCGAAAATGAGTTTTACCGGCATTGTCGTCGGCACATGTAGTCGCGGCAACACTGAAAAAACGAGAACAATATATACTATAAAGCCAAAAATGGCATAACCGAATCCAACACGCTTATCGGCAATCTTTTGAAATTTTGATTCCTCTGAAAAAAGAAAGAATTTAGCTTTTTTTATCATCATAACCCCACAAATGACCATTATTATAATTAAAAATGGAATCCATAATCAAATTAGAGATATAACTGGTGAGATCCACACCAATGGCTATTTTAGGACTTATAGGAATTAGTGTAGTTAATACCGTTGTAGCTATACCCACAAGAGCCGCTATCCACGCCTGCTCTGTTGTATATCTTCCGCTTTCGTGATTATTGAAAGCACTCACAACAGAAACGAGTCCGCCAGTTCCTATCGAAAACGGTTTTTCTTTGATCAACTTCGCGATAATCTCATCAAAAGAAAGCGACAATAAATGTTCCTCAGATGACTTAAATAATTCTTTGTGTATGTTAATCATCGTACTCGAAAGAAAAACGCCAATCTCCTGCACTGCGTTTTTCATTTTAGAGGATAATTTATCATACCAACGATTCCAATCAAACGCATCGTTCACGGTATTTTTTATCGCTGTTTCAATTCCTTTAAATATAGCATTTGCTGGAATTGCGAGCACTATTGCTTTCATAAGTGCTAGAAACCAATTTGTTGTTTTCTCATCGTCGGCGACTTTAATTTTATATTGTGCCAGTTGTTGCTGGCTCGATGCATTTTGATTCTGGTCGTTCTCTGCCTTCTTTTTTTGAGCAGCCCGCAAAAGTTCCAATAACGGAAAGCGCACAGTAACCTCGTGGCCTGCAATTCGACTGGCAATTTTGCTGGCAAACACATCCGGATTCTTGAGATAATATTTTGCCTTTTCTTTTGCTTCATCGAATTTGGCTTTTAAGTTTTCTACACGCTCTTGCAGTTTTTCTAAGAACTTCTGCTTTTTGGCTTCCAACTTTTCAGCGATCTTACCGTTAACATCAACCAAGAACGCTTTAATATTTGCATAGGCCAATGCCAAATTTGGCGTGTTGCCCTCGCTGTCCTTAAACGCAATCGGGCTGTTCCAGCAATAGGCATACGCATTGACACTGAAAAAGTTAGATGTAGTCAGGCAATCAAAATCATCCGCAGAAATAAAGCGGCCAAGATCCGGATCATAATATCTGGACTGCAAATAATACATACCTGTTTCAGAATCGTAATAATAACCACGATAACGAAGCGGGTTTGCAGTAGCCACAGCCAGCTGGTCCGCATTGTCCGGTTCTGTTGTGTTGATTTGAAGCAATTTGCCCCAGGGATCATAGACATACTGTGCCAGCAGCTTTCCCTGCGCATCAGTAATACCCACAACATCACCATTTAGGTTGGTTAAATAATAATACTGAATATCGTCCAGTACAAAGCCGAAAGGCGTACCTCCGCTGTATTGAAAATACAGATTTCCTTCCGGACCCGCTTGTGCCAGCAGCTGGCCGCCGATGGTATCAAATGTAGTTTTGCCGTTAGCGGTCACCTTAGTAGCACGATAGCCGTCCGCGTCGTAGGTATAGGTATAACTTCCTTGCTCGTCCGTTACGGATTCCAACAACTTACCGCGGGTCCAATTATACTGACGTGCTCCATAGCCTGTCAGATTGCCAACTTGGTCATAGGTTAGTGCCACACCGTCTACAGCCGTTACCTGATCTGGCCATTGGGCGTTTGTATAGGCATACTGTACAGGAATACCGTCTTCTGTTTTTGAGAGCAAATTTCCACGGCTATCATAGGTGTAACTACTCTCGTCTGCACCGCTGACACGGATCAACTGACCGTGACTGTCATAGGTATACTGATTCCTTTCATCGGCAATCACATTACCATCGGTGCCATACTGAATACGATAGGCTTGGTCGTAATCTGTATACGCCTTATTGAATAACGAACCATCTTCTTTGCCGGACAATTTAGCAAACAAGAAGTTATCCGTATCCGTCTCCACATGCTGGGTTGCGCTGCTATCATCGCCCACGGCAAGAACTTTATAGGTTCCGGCAGGTGAAGTATATGTAGTCGCATCAGCTGCAATGACTGTCTTGTAAGATTTATCACTAAAGTGCGTTTCCGTTACAGTTTGTGTGTCATCATCTTTCGTTACCGAATATGAAAACAAATTCTTAAACAATGTGGTCTGGCATTTATAGGTAAACGAATTTTCCGTTGATGTAATTGTATTGAGATGAGAAACCGCTGAATCTGTATAGCGATAGCCGTTTTCAACAGCAGAAAATGTAGAATGCAACGCTTTGTTGTCAGCCGTTGCGTAATCCAAATTACCGCTTTTGTCAAATCGCTTTTCTACAACTGCTCCATTGGCATAAGAAACGCGATCTACTGTTTTATCTGCGGTACACAGGGACGAATCCGTTACCTTATATCCATACGAGACAACCGTGTTACCATTTACATCAATTTTAGCACATTTACCATTACTTTGATAGTAGTAATCATAAATATCAAATGATTTTTTATGCAATGTGCCATTTTCAGCATAAGTATAATTCGTGGCGAGACCTAATTTATTGATTTCTTTAATCAAGTCGCCTTTTGAATTGTAAACATAGCGCTGACCAACATCTGTATTCGGATATGGGCGCGGCAGCACATCCGCCTGCGGATCGTAATCGCTGTTGTCGATTTCCTGAATTGTACGACCGAAAGCATCATATACTGTACGCTGATATTCGCCGTCTGCCAACACCAACAATGTCCGCCCAGCAGCGTCGTAAGTATATGCTGTTTCGCTCTCACCGCTCTTGCAGGTCAACTGACGACCGGCCAAGTCAAATGTACTCTCCGTGCTGGTCAAGCTGGTTGTGCCATCGTCTGCAGTCTGCGTTAATGTGGTTTTTTGTAAATTACCGTAAGTGTCATACAGATTAACAGTAACAGCATTACCGTCATCACTTATTGTTTTCGTATTCAGGCCACTCTGGTACTCATACTTGACGACATTCTTGTAGACCAGAGAATCATCATACTCCTCAGGCAAATCGCCGCTCTCTTTTTGATCTAACTCAGCTTGCAAAACCGGATTGCCAAACGCATCATAAACATAATAGGTCAGGCTGCTGATAAATCCATAAGTATCCTTATCTTCGCTTTTTTCTACGCATACAGGATTACCGGCATCATCATAGAGATACGATACCCATTCATCATCCTTGCGTTGATAATCTATTCTGCCTTGCTCGTCATATGAATATGTGGTTTTACTCTCTCCAACCACCGTTTCGATCAGGTTGTGCTCACTGTCATACTTATAGGTGGTAACTTCCCCGCTTGAATCAGTGGAAGAAACCGGTTCGCCATAATCATTATAAGTAATGGACGATGTGGTTTCGTCAGAGGCAGACATTTGGACGGTATTTTTACTATAGGCATATTCTGTTACAAAACCATTATCCTTGGTGATCTTGCTAATGCGACCGAGATTATCACGCGCAATAGTAGAATAACCGATACGCGTAAGTAAATCTCCTGTGTAGGCATACTCGCCCAGAACAACATCTGCTTGGTCTGTAACGCGAACTAAATGTGCACCACTATAGGCATAGTGTAGCGTCCCGCCCATTACATCTGTAACAGACAGAAGTCTTTCATTTTCATACCGCATAAACATTTGCCGACCGGCGCCATCTGTAACGGTTAGCAAATTTGCACTGTAATCCAGCGTAAACAGATCGCCGTAGGCATTACTAATTTTGTGCAGCTTACCATCTGCCGAGAAATGATAGTCTAAATGCGCACCACTAACAACATACTCAACGACATTTTGATCTTCAGCATCATAAACAACGCTGAGTTTGTAATCGCTTGTCTCGCTTACATACACATACTTTGTCTGCTTTACGAACTGCATTTGCTGCAAATTCGGCAACAAAACAGATACAGCTGCGCCGGAGTTGAGGAGATTTAACCGGCTGTCGGTGGAAAACTGCCAGCCTAAACGATCGCTATATTTTCGCTCCAACGCAAAAGTCACGCCATTATAACTAAGCGTTAGATCTGTTTCATCGCAAGAAAGCGCAAATTGCTCATTGAAGTCGATTGGTAAGACAACAGGCTGTGACGCATTTGTTTCTGCATAAGATTTCTCATAGAAGCTGGTGTAAATCGAACTTTGATTTTTAGTTACTAAAAACGGCTTCTCGTACTTGATCCATTTTCCATATTGAGAAAACTTATAGTAAATATCGGACCCGGCAGTATTTGGATTAGGATTATATAAGCCGACTTTTCCGTTCTCGCAGTACACCTGCGGCGCATAAAAATCATAGTGTTTTACTGCGGAAACATTACCTACATTGTCCTTGACAATAACAGATAAGAAATTGAGCGAATCCGTTGAGATACTGTATTGGTTACTATCCTGCCAGCTAACCCCATTATCGAAGCTGTATGCCGCTATACCGGATTGATCATCTTTAGCGAGCACGGTAATGGTCGTAGTACCATCGTTATCCAAACGATCAATAGATTGTATCTCCGGTTTTGTGTTGTCGATATGATCTACTACAATGGGATCCAACGACAGGATATTACCGGCAGCATCACGGAGATCAACATAATATGTGCCATTTTTTGTTACAGTCTTACTTGCTTCTCCTTGCCAGTTGTATACATCTTTCTCCAACGAGAAGCTATAGGCGGAATCCGAAAGGCCGGATAATGCATCGGAGGCAACCGCAGTAATCACTTTTTCTACGGACCAAACATCCGGATCTTTTAGTGTTGCTGATCCTGTGGGTAATGTTTTGTCCACCGAAAGCGAAACAGAGACAACTTCTGATTGGTTACCGGCAGCATCCTTTGAGGCCACATACAGATATGGTGCCTCTCTATCCACGGTAAAGGTCTTATCCGTTCGCCAATTACGCTCCTGCTCGGCATATGAAAAACTATATGCCGCAACACCGGAGCCCTGATCAGTGGACTGCGCAGATACAGTTATATCCTGGTTTGTCCAACCCGCAGCGTCCAATGTAACTTGTGGAGCAGACGGCTTGGATTTATCTATTTTTGAGATATTTACTGTGCCGACCGAAGCCGGGTGACCTACTGCATCTCTTACGTATATATATACTGTTTGATTAGCAGAAAAGGTCTTGTAATTCTCTTTTTGCCAATTATAGCTCTCCTTAACTGTAGAAAAACTATACGCAGAAGAATGCAGTCCGCTTTGCGTATCTTTTGCACCTGTTACTTTCAATGTAACATTTGCATTTGTCCAGCTTGTTGGATTTCCAGCTACAGTTCCAACTGTAGGTGCCTGCGTATCAATTTTTGTGATGTTCTGCGTAGACACTAAGCGAATATTTCCGGCTGCATCACGAACATATACATAAATTGTATCGTTGGCAGTGAATGTTTTGGTGTTCCCTTTCTGCCAAGCATACTTGCCCTTTTCCGTTGAAAAAGAGTACGGGGTTGCATGTAGACCGGAACCGCCTGTTTCGTCCTTTGCACCATTTACAGTCAATGTGACTTTATCTTTTACCCAAGAAGTCGGATTACCGCTGACACCGGTAACCGTCGGTGCAGTGGTATCGTTTGTATAATTAATGACCGTATAAGGCCGCATGGCAGAAGTGCCATATTGTTTAGAGGCAAAAGCACGCCAATTGTAAACGTCTTTGCTTTCTTCCTCGCTGATGAATACAATTCCGTAGTTTTTAGAAGCGCCATTTGCCCACATTTGGACCGCTTTTGCAATGTTGAATTTGTACCAGTATACATTATTGGGGTCATCGGTAGATTTGCTGTTGATATTTCGCCGCGTCATTGCCACATTCGCATGGTAACCAGGACGCAGATTCCAGGTCAGCTTGCCTTCCTCCCAGGCGCCTTTAACTAAATATGGTGTAACATAAAAATTGGATGTGCGGCCGGTAGTTTCACGCTGCCAATTATAGGCGCTGTTGATCTTAGCGCCTTTCTTGATGCTATTCGGCATGGTAAACATATTGTATACCTGACCGCGACCATATTCTTGGGATTTTCCAAGACAACAAGTGGCTTCCTTACCATAGCAAACATCTCTGCAAGCCGCTGCGCTATAAACGCCTGCGTCTCGATAGTTTGCAATATTTGCAGTCACCGGGTCGATGGTGACCGGGTAAGCTGTATTGTCGTTTTGCAGCCAATCTTTGCTGACAGAAACGGTCAAAGTATAACTATGATCACCGGTCTGCTTTAATTGATAAGAACAGTCCGTATAATGATCGTTTTTATCGCCCACAACATAGGCACTGTCATAGGCGAATGGTACAGCAAAGTTCTGCACACATTTTCCGTCGCTGTTTTGCAGCTCCACTGTACCGTCTTTTTGCAAAACGGCTGTGCAATTTTCTGTTGTTAAACGAAACGCAAAATCCGTCTGCCCAGTGAACTTGTCCAGGGTAATCTCATCTTTCACTCCGTTAAGCTGGGGATAAAATTGCAAAGCGGTGCTGTCACCGTAGGCATTGGCATAAGAGAACGTCTCGAACTCCTCGTTCAGGCTGACAGAAGTGCTCTTCTCCCCTATGCTATTGGTGTTACCCACAGGCGCAACGGTATAACTGCCGCCGTCAAACTGCACCAGCACGCCCTGTGCGGCCTGCTGTGCAAAATGGATGCGGTAGTCGTTTTGGCCATTGGAGTAAGTATAACCTTTGGCTTTTAATGCTTTGTCAGTCTCTTTTATAACGGAAATATCTTTCGTCTTCAGATTTCCGTTCTTATCGGTAAAAGAAATCGGCTCGGAAAAAAGGTATACCGTGTTGGAACCATCTCGATTTTCCAAGTTAATGGTATGAGGATCGGCCAACATCGCGTCTTTATCAACGGCGATAGCACCGGCGGTATCCACATATTCCGCTGCGTAGGCAGACAGCATAGACTTGATCCCAAGCCAATCCTGCAATCGAGACGAACCAACGGTCAATGTTATCAGCGTGCCAAATGCCAAAATCACCGACAAAATAACGCTGAGAACCTTTTTCCAGGGCCGATGGGTTGTCATATTGGTTTCATAGAGTTCACTCATAGTCTCTCCCCCTTTTCTATTTTCAAGTTCTCTAATCTCACCAAGTTTAGCATAACATAAAATTAGTCTAAAAAGCAACCAACAATTTTGGCTGTTTTTGTCTATAAAATAGCGCGTTGTAGATATATTTTGGTTATGGGGGAAAAGTGGAATTCAAATAATAACATAAGAAAAGCAGCCACTGATCATCAGCGGCTGCAATTATAATTATCTCTTTAAGATAAAGAATTTTTGCTAAGAACTTGTCATACGACAAGTATTTAAATTAAAAATATAAGGCCAACAATTCAAAAAACGATTATCAGCTGCCAATATATCCTGTAGTGTAATTTCAAATAAATAGTGCCATTTTTCCACTTAAAAGACGATGCCAGCTTTGACTTTTTGTCGTTGACTTTCTGTCAAAATCGAATGTTCTACATATCCATAATTGTTATGCAACCACTGTATAGTCTCCTTGCGAAAAGACTCCACTGGAGACACAATATGTGCTGTTTTAAAGTCCAACTTTCCGTTTCTAAAATCGCAACACATAAATCTGTTATCTCCATCGCCAGTAATAAAGAGCTGGTCAATCAAAATTCGTCCTGATGAATTAACCATATTAGGAGCTTCTTCAATACTACTAAGGTTGTCTATGAGACTTTCAAATGACAACCAAAGAAGAAATCTGTCATATCCGTCTGTATTTGTTTCTTTTATAACAAATGTATTCACTGTAGCCCCTCCTCTCAAAATATCATTGTTGCGTACTGATCAAATCAATGCAGTTCTTAATAATTTCATCTGCTTCTGCTTTTGTGTTAATGCTTCTTGCATTGTCGCAAGCCTCATTCAAAACATCACCAAAATGGAATAGTGAATTTCTCTGTGACACATAATAATTATAACAATTCTCTAAATAGATATTTTTACTTTTATCTGGAAATGCTTCCTTTACTACATATTTATCAGGAATAACCGTTCCATCATATCCAAAGCAGGTGAACTTTCTTCCAGCAATTCCGCCGGCCAAAGTAATCAAATACTTGATATGTCCTTCTAACGCTCTTAATTCTGGAAAAACATATTGAGAATAATCTTCGCTTTCAACATAATATTTCAGATTGATTATGGCTTGTCTAATTAAACGTTTTATTCCCAGCGGATATGTACTAGGAAGTCCATTCTCGATAGGATCGAAGGCATCGTTTACTACATCTTCCTTTATGCTCATTCGATATGCAGTTCCAAGAATTTGTTCTACTTTTGTATTTTCATCCAATTCTATTAGTGTAGTAGTAATAACTTGAAATAAATACGAATTTTTGCCTTGTACCAGCAACTTATGCTGACCTGATTTAAACAATGACACCGTTACCGTGTCAGAATTAACTCTAAAGCGATAAATCGTCTTATCCGGTTTACTATCTACTGTATGAGTAATATTTGCATCTGCTTCTTCAATTATTTCAGAGAATGCATCAAAATCGCTTTCATTAAAATATGAAATTGAAAACCAGTTTTCTCCTTGAATTGCCAGCTTCTTTCTATCATTCAAAGCAGATTTGGCAAGCTGGTCAGCTTTTTCGTTATAAATAACATTGCTATGTCCAGGAACCTTTACAAACTCAACCTTAATAAAATCTTCAAATTTGGTCCTATACAATGAGACAAACATCCGGCTCACTTTTGCCTTTGTTTCCCATTCACCAGTTATCCATTTTGAAAGTCCGTTATAATCATGATAGATTTTTAGTTTTTCGAATCCGTTGGATATCGCCCAATCAAATGCGTTAATTACGCCAAAAATTTCACCGATAATGTTGTTACTATCCAGATACTTCTCATTACTTCCATAGCCGCAAATACTTTTCTCTGTCCCATCAGGTAAAATGAACGCCACGCCATAAGAATATCTGTTTAACTCCTTATCATAGCTTCCATCCGTAAATGCTACCAGATATCCAGCTTTATTGTCTTTTGCCACCTGTTCAACCCAAACATCTCGATTATCTAGGTAAGCTTCTGCTTCTTCTTTTGTCCTAAACTTCTTATACTCAGGAGCAGAAAACCCTGATGTTGCAGCCTGTGCGTCTGGCCAATTATCAAAAATACCAGTAGTATGTCCTTTTCTTACTGCATAGTACATCTCTATACCCCCAAACATAGAATACAGCATTATAATATTGCTATCATACTTATTTGTCAAGTGCTTGAGCTAAAAGCTATCACAACTGATACCTTCAAGACTATACAGTATTGAATCAAATCACATCAAAAATCGAGTCATGATTTTCTGTTTATTAACACATTTATTACAGCCATTTATGGAACTACAAACAAAATAGCCTCTTGCTAAGTCTAACATTATCTGCGTTTTGCTTAAATTGTACCACACTTTATCTAGATTTACAATTTGAAGAAGTGCCAAGAATTATTATGATTGTTTTGACATTTCTGTTTGCTATATGGTAAGCACATCGGACAGTATTCAATCAGGCGTACCTTGTCAAACTTTCTGTAGATACACAAAAAAAGAGCTCGCTTTGCAGCGGGCTCTTTTGTTTTGTTATTAACCTACATACTCACAATACACGACTAAATATCGCGTAGGCGCCTTTGCAGCGCGTCTTTCTTTTTCGGCAACAATGGATGCCTTTAAGCCGTCAATTCTGGCATTAAACGCATCCAGCCGCTTCTGTACTGTATCAGACAACATATTGTTGTGGCACACTGGGCAACTGTTATTGTGAATGTAGTCTTTGTTGACTTTTGATCCACAATGCTTGCAACCAATGTACTTAGCCTGCAAATTCTGCACATTGTGTGCATTGTAATATGCATTTCGCTTGGAAATTTCGTCTTGAAGTCGTTTCTCCAGCGTCAGCAGCCGCTTATTGTTCGGCAGACTACCCGTATCGAGAAAAGGAATATATTTCTGATATGGACGGTGAAAGACTTCATAACTATTCTTGTACCATTCTTCTACTGAACGCAAGCTTCTGCAACAACTTTCAGGTGGATAAATCGGTGTGATATTACCAATATCTTCCCCCATATTTGAAAACTCTTCAAGGTCCGCATTGTGTCTCACCTGACCAACGATTTGCGCTCTCGCTTTTGCAAGGGATTGTTGACTGATCGAGTCAATAACAAATTCTCCCCTAATCCAGCTCATTCTTTTCCTCCTTTAACTCTCCTACCTCATTATTGACAACCTTTTGCGTAAGATCGTTTGTCTCGATAAGAAGATTACATTCATGCGGATTATCGTCAGAGCAAATCTTATATTTATTCCAATATCGAGGGCACTTATCGGCAAATATACTATCTCGGCACATTTCTTCAAATGGGCAATCCTCTCTATAGTACGGAAGTTTATCAACTATGAATTTCATGCTAATTCTCCTTGAGATTCCAACTTGGTACATTTTTAATAAATATACCATATTCATCATTTACTGTTGCAGCAAGGGTCTTTCCTTCAAAAAGAGCTATAAGATCTTTTTCCGAAAGTTCAAATGTTTGATTGCCATAACATGATTCATTCGATTTTATTTCGTCTTCGTTGTTGCAAATAACAAATTTGTCAGCCATAATTTCTCCTTTCATTTATCAGTCCCAACATCAAATTTTTCAAGACAACTTTTGCAAATATTTTCTTTGATGTGCATATCTACAGATTCTTTCCAAACTTCGGCTCTTCTATAACCCTCAAGCCAAATATAACGCTTGCATTCGAGACAAAGATGTGGAATAAACGCAAATCGATTACATGAAAGCATCATCGTTAATCCTCTCCAGTAATCAGTTCAGAATATGGTAAGCTCTCAATCCACTCCATAAATCCAACAGACCATTCGTCCAGCTTATGGTTCTTACGAGATTTATAAATATTCGCCAGAACCTCGTAATTCAGCATGACAGTTCGACGCTGGTTGTAAGAGCTTGGCAGAAGCTGGATCATTTGCCACCAAATCGATTTGTCACCTTCCTCTAAATATGCCAATCTATAAACATTTAGAGCATTAATTATAGTGTTCAGTAGTTTCAATGAGTCCGGCTCCGCTTCATACCGAAGGTTCTCTTCTGTAAACAAATGTTCATGACTGAAATCCTCCAGCGTAAACTCCTTCGCTGCGATCTTGTGCATCGTGCTACAAGAGTTTGCAACCGTGCCGATTTTGTACGTATCGAACTCCTTCCACCAATACAAAGGTGCAGTAATGTCGACATACACTGTAATCATCCGCATGAACTTACGATGATCTGTACCAGCATTGCGGAGACGAGTCATGAGATCGAGGTCGTTTTGGCCGACGAAGTATAGCTCTGATGGATCAGAGTGAGAATTGTATTGTACATAATCGACGCCCATATCATCTTCAGAAGAAAACCAGCCGCTATCGCTCTTCTCCCAAGAGTTCATCGGATTGCGCATGCCTCTGATAGCAGACTCCCAACCCATAACTTCAGTGTTTTCAAATTTAATCATTGTTGATCTCCTTTCCAGTTTTGCATATATAAGCATTGCTTATAAGCAATCGATGTCAATATTGATTTCATCTTCTTGCTCATCATCAACAGCTACATAACAAATTCCGTCAATGTTCGCAGCAAGCTGGCAGCAATCCAAATCGTCCCCCATTTTGGAAACGAAATCATCTCGTCCAATTTCGACAACCTTAAAATATCGCGCCATTAATAAGTCTCCTTTCTAGGTGCTTCCGGCAATGGTTGCCAGTGTGTTACCGTTTATCCTACTTTTAATTCATTTATCGGTTTGCTCGCAATACAATTCTTCTGCGAATCCGTCCAACTCGCAACAATCGTCAATTTCAACTTCTCCAAGATAAACATCACTTTGGTCAAACATACAGAAGTGAAAAATTCGACCACTATTATCTTCAAGAGATTTCATAAAATCGCAATTAGCACAATCGTGTTGTTTTTTCATTCTTTTAACTCCTTTAACTTTGCTTCTGCTTCTTCTTTGGTAAGAAATACTGTTTGACCAACATCACTGAAAAACACTGAAAAGCCGTAATTATCACTCCACACACCTGTATTAACTCCTAAGTCGTTTTGCTCAAAAGTTAATTTCGATACGGTATCACTTTTTACTCGCTTTTCATATTTATCAATATAAAATAATTCTTGCCCTATTTCTATATTTGGTAATTCAACAATTCTGTCGCTTTGCAATAGTTCAACAATGCGTTCTATTGCTTGCACATCATGCCGTAATTCGCTAAATTGGCTTTTACTTAAATCACTCTTTAAGTTTTCTAACAATTTAGTACAATCTTTGCAAGTCATTCTTTGCTCTCTTCCATTCTCGGCGGGTCTGGAAGCTCTCGCCAATGAGTAACCGACTCAATTTTGATTGCATTCTCATCAAACCAAATTTGTAAGTTTGGGCCGTACCACCCACAACACATATCTCCTGTTTCCAAACATATAATTACATATCTGCTCGTGTCAGGTAGTCTGTCATTTACACTGATCCAGCCAGACGGCGCAGCGCAAATTTTGCATTTAGCCAAAGGCACTCTTATTACCTTGCTTTCATCAATTCCACAATGAATTACAAGCAACACTGGAATGACACTTACGTGTGTTGTTTCTTCGGTTGACCCACCAAACAGAGGAATATCACAGTAGGTGTTGCTTTCAATCCTTGCTACGATTTTGTAGATATGTTCCGCTCTGCTGCATCCCGTTGGAATTGTGCAATATTTACCGAACATATCTTCATTTACTACGAATTTACTCATTTGTCTTTCTCCTTTAACTCAATATGACTGCAATTTTTATTTGTAAATTTATCACAGAAATACACACTGGTGTCATTGTCGCACTTGAACGGCGAAACACAAAACTCGTCATAGAGACAATCCTTACAAGTAACGCAATTTTCATTATCAGCGCCATACATGTTCCTTAGAGCGGTTAGATCTTGAAGATAGATATTAATAGGCCTCTTACCCAAATCCAATGCTTGACCACACTTTGCACAGTATGGACTCATACCAATAATTGCGCCACACATCGGGCAAGCCATATTGTTGTCGTCCTTGATTGGCTTTTTAGGAATTTGCTTCTCAAGTGCCCAAATTGCAGCATCTTCTTCCAAGAGTTGCATCGCATCTCGTCTACGCTTGAAGTATGCAAGTGCTTGTTCAGCTCTCACTTTTACAATCCTTCTGATCTTCTAAATAAACATCAATCGCATCCACCAGCTGATCGCAAAGACTCAAAATGGTATATGTGTTTCCGTCCTCGACCGTAGTGTCTGAAACATCAGACGCCAGGTCTTTCAGTTTTTCAAACTTCTTATTCATGAAAATCTCCTTTCAAATTTATAACTTTTTTTGTAATAAGTACAAAAAAAGAACAGTCATCGCAAAAAGATAACTGTTCTTAAATTAACTTATAAAATAATTATATCACATTTTACTTCGCACACAAAACAACAAAAAAAGAGAAGTCCGAAGACTTCCCTTTTGTTATGAATATCAATTTTCGTAAAGATAATCCAAATATTCGGCTTCTGATGCTGACCCGTAGTCATACATATCCTGCAGCTCAGCTTTTGTACACTGTCTGCAAAGTTCTTCAGGATTTTTAATGCCATCCCAGTGCGCAAACTCTACGATCAGATTTGCCAATTCAGATTTTGTCATTGAAAAAACCTCCTTAAATGTCTGTTGAATCATCAATTTGTTTCTTTGCTAATTGAAATGCCAGCAAATACAAATTAAGAATTTCAGTTGTTCTTTTACCAATTTTTTCATCCAAAGCCGCCGATCGCAAGTCACAATATGAAGCAACCGAATAATTTTGAACTGGAAACAAGGCTTCTTCTAAAAGCTTATGAGCAGTAAATGTTAAACCTTTCTCATAAGAAAAATCAGTTAAAAGTTTGCTGAAGAAGTTATCTAAAACTTCTTCGTTTGAGCAAAATTCGTCTTCTCTGATGTTTTCTATGAAATCTTCAAGCTTAAAATTTTCAGTAATAAGCTTCAACACATCACTTTTAATGCTCTCTTCGTTATAGTAATGGAAGGGTTTGCTGTGGCAATTAACCTTTTCTTTGAAATAGTCTGCATCTCTTACGAAGTCACTAAAAGTTTCGTAAGTCATATTACTGCAATTAGTCGCTATTAATTCACCTAAATCGCCTGAAATATGAAGTCTATAATAATCTTCTTCAAACAGAAAACGAATTCTGTAATCACAAGATTCTGGTTTTTTGAAATCCAAAATTTTAATATTGCCATAATCCGTGAAAGTGGCAATATGATTTTCAAACAGCTTCTTCGCTCTTTCTTTGTCGAACATTTCTAATCTCCTTTATGTTTCTTAACATAAACACCGTCATCATTCATTGAACGGGTCTTCATAGATTTCAATATCAGACTCTAAATCCAGTTCGTCTGACTCAGGAACATAATCCGCATCTTCTGGAAGTGGCAACCAATCCCAATGTTCCTTCAACCACTTGATGGCATCATCTCTGGTTTGTACACTATCCGGAACCGTTGTGGTTGCATAACCATATGCTTCGTATGCTACGCCATATCTTACTTTCTTTGACATAATTTTTTCTCCTTATTGTTTTTTGTTCAAATATTCACACCATAATGAATGGAGTTCTGCATCTTGCAGCGTATCATCAAATACAGTTCTTTCTATTTTGAAATCATTGTTTGAAGAAACACCGTCAATGATGCAAAACAGATTAAACACAATGGCTTGACAGCATTCTCTGATAAGCTTTTTGCCTGAATATCTGTCCTTGTAAGCATCGATCCAATAGTGAACTTCCAAGATCATATCCACCATATTAAAAGCCTTTTGATTATAAAGACACGGCTTTATAAGGTTCATTGCTTCACAACCAAAATCAAACAAGCGCCATGTCAAACTCGAGTATTCCGAAATGCAAATTTGAACCGTAGATTCAATTGCTCGAGATATCGACTCAAACAAAGACTCTAATGGACCATCGTATTTGGCTTCTGTTTTTGTATCTGTTTTTCCGTATAAAAGATCAGCTGCTCTACGATACAAATCTTGCACCTGATGATACAGATTAATTGGCAGTTCCACCTCGTCAAGAAGCTGATCAAGTGTTCCTGTAATTTCGTCTGCTGTGATAGTTTCAGACAAATTTTCCGGAGTTACAATATAATCTTTTTCTATGAGTTGGGATAGTCCGTTGTCGGCGATTCTAACCCAAAATTCACCGTCACCTTTGTAACCGGTAGTTTCTGCCTTAATAAGCACTTTGCTCATTTTTTTATCTCCTTTCTTCCTTAACGGGCTCGATCAATGATTCGTAAACCCAATATCCAATGCTGTCCGGATCTCCGTTACGCATCAGTTCTGCGTTCTTGTCCGCATCGGCATATTCTTCTGGAAGCAAAAACAATGATGTTTCGTCATTTTCGTCTTTGAAATTGCAATCATCATTGTCTACATACCAAATGGAATTATTCCAGCGAACAAGCGTGCCAAGATATTTGCTGTACTCGCACATTATACGTTTCTCCTTTTTTTTTAAATCAAGTTCCAATTTACAAGCAGACTCTCAATGTTCTGCTTGAGTTCGTCATAATCATCGCCAGTGATCACAGCGTCCTTTTCGGATGTGTCTTTTTCTTTCGGATCTCCAAAGCAAACATTTCTCTCCTCCAGGAAGTCCTCAAAAAGATCAATAAACTGCCCGTACATCTCTTCTTTGTCCGCTTGTGTGAGCGGTTCTTTTAAAGCGGCCTGAAATGCGTATTCACGATTAGGTCCATAGATGAGCCAATTCAGACCCATGAAACACATGGCGGCTTTGTTCAGATAAAAATCACTGCCCATTTCATCAAAATCGTCAATGACATCCGGTTGCAGGTCTTTAAGAAGTTGAGCGTAGGACGTATACTTAGTAAAGAAGTTATGAATCTGTCCGTTGGATATTAAATTATCCCACCAATCTCGAAAACTCCAATCGGGGTCTTTCTTCAAACGTGTGATTTCATCATTCACACCGTAGATAGACAGAAAAATCATATTTTGCACTTCAACAAGAGCGCAAGCACTCATTGTTTTCAAGATTTCTTTGCATAATAGCCTTTCTGCAAAATCGATCAGATCTGCTTGATAAATTTCAGCAGTCACCCCAAGAGGATAAGTCCAGGTGTCCGGTGTAATATCTCGAAGAAGATGGCGAAACTCTTTTGAAGTTAACAAATAACCTACCGCTGCATCGTAGTCGCCAAACTCGATGTCGTTATCGTCGCATCTTGTATCCAGATCTTCCAAAAAACAGCTCTGATGATAATCCTCGAAAGCATTTAGAATCTGTTCAAGATCGTCAAAATTATAACCATCCACACAGGTTCGACCATATGTGTTGCCACTTTCTCTGTCTTTGATAAAAAAGTAATTTTCTCTCTCATCAGCCTGTACAGTTAATTGCAAAGATTCATCTTGTAAAATTGTAGAGAGAGCACTAATAGCTCTATCCTTTTCGAAATCCAAATCCATTCCAAGACTATAAAAATTATTCATATTTTTCTCCTTTCGGTTTGCTTATACAGCATATAATGTTTTTTGTAAAAAAAATTGCGGTTATCTTCGGATAACCGCTTCTAAACCACCTAACCTCAATACTTCCCCTATAGCGGGAGATCTACTATTAGGCGATATGATTAACTATATTCTAATTTTAACACATTTTTGCGATAAAACAAAACATGCCTCTACTGCCTTTATTTTTTAGCAGTTCACTAATATTGAAATGTCGCTTTCAAGCGACGATCTGCCAGATCTCTCATAGACAATATAAAACGGATCTGGTCTAACCGAAGTTTCATAAATTATACATTTATGTGATTCTTCGAATTTCTCGTTAATAGCCTCAAGAAGTTCGTCCGGCATTTTGGCAATTTTCCAGTAATAATAATATTTTTGAACAGCATCGTCAAAAGACATATTGCTTTTATAAGTTTTGCCAGTCGGAGTTCTGAACAAAAAATGATTCAAAAACTCACAGTATTCCTCAATACTATTAATGTTTAATTCTTGGCATGCCTTATCTGAAAGTGGCAAGAAGTCAAATCTTTTCTTGCTTTTTCGTTCGCAAATTTTAAAAAGCCAAAGTTCTCTGCCAACAAACGCGGTGGAAAGTCCAATAAAAAGAATAGTCAAAACGGTAAAATAAAACCAAAACCAATCACAATCTATCCATTCTCCAGTGGATAATGCCTTGCGGATCTCATTATCGACGGGGAGAAAGAACAAATGACACAGCACAAAAGAAACGAGAAACGTTCCAATAATCCCAGAGATCTCAACAAAAATTTCTGAAAATCGTTGCCTGATGCGACGTTTCTTTTCTTCGATTGCAAGTTTTCCTTCATTTGAAATTTCCAACGTGACATTGTTAAATTTTTCTGTTTTCATAATTGACATCATATCTCCTCTCTTTTATCAATTCTGCGCCCACATTTAAAACAATAAGAAATATTTTCCCGTATGCTTTTTAAATCAGCACCGCAAATCATACATTTTCCATCTGTGTCTATCAGTGTATGTCTTTCGAACATTTTTTGTGTAGGAAAATCCTTAATAGCCTCACCGACTTCGGTTCTCAACATTCTTATTGTATGATACATTTCACTGGGCGGCGAATTTTCGTTAATAGACTTTGTTTCCTCTGCAATTAAGCGATTAACTTTTCTGACGGTATCGTATTTATTTAGTAATTCATCTATCATTTTACATCCTTTCTTTATTTCTGTCGTATCTGTGAACTATTCGGCAACAAGTCGCCGAGCTTCTTGCTTCAATGAGAACTGCAAAAATACAAGCGCTCAAGGCACATTGTAAGTGCGTCTTACATTCTCTCCACAAGTGTATAAGTTAAATTATTGTGATTAAATTTTTGCATATTTTAATTAGGAAGTGAATCAAGAAATTTCTTTTGACAGCGATAATCAAAAGATGTATCAACATATACATATCCCGTTCTAACTAAATGATTGTTGATAAATGTTTTGTTATCAAGATATACATAACATAATAAATTGTTGTTACAGTCATATTTTATAGAATCATATTTTAAAAACACTTTGCGCTTTTTAAATTTATCTTGCAAGAATTTTATAGCTTCTTCTTCGTATTCCGGATTACTTTTTATTCCTAATAAACTTATGATTAATCCATTACTTAATTCAATCGAAGTAGGACTTATTACCTTTTTTACAGAGAACAAATCTTTTCGCTTGACATCTTTTTTATCAATTTTTGAACCTTGGCATCGATTTTTGCCTGGATCTTGTTTGTGGTCTTAATCATTGCGACCACCGTTCTGTCGAAAAATTTCATTTTTACCTCCTGAAATCGCCTCAATTGAGGACTTAAAATAATATATATTAAAAAAGCCACCCATTTGGTGATTGTGTCATACGACCTCACCGGGTGACTTTCTAAAAAAAACACGTTTAGTGTCTTCATACGAAGACATATTATATATTTACACTTAAATTATGCCACATTTTACAAAATGGGTCAAACAGCCCCTTGCTTAACGTGATCTGATAGTTCGTTTTTGATGTCCTCATTTTCTTTTAGGAAAGCAATAGCCTTTTCTCTTCCCTGACAATGCATCTTTCCGTTACCATAAGAAAGCCAGGCTCCGCTCTTTTCTACGATTCCGAGTTTTACTGCCATATCCAAAATACAGCCTTCGTTGCATACGCCCTCTGCAAAAATCAAATCAAATTCAGCCTCTTTAAATGGCGCAGCCATTTTGTTTTTGACGACCTTAACACGGATCTTATTACCAACAACACCGTCTGCATTTTTAATCTGCTGAATTCTTCTGACATCCAGTCTTAAAGATGCATAGAACTTCAATGCTCGACCGCCTGTCGTTGTCTCATTGGACCCATACATAACTCCAACCTTCTCTCGAAGCTGATTAATGAATACAATACAGGTGTTTGTTTTTGCAACAGCGGCTGTCAGCTTTCGCATAGCCTGACTCATCAATCTTGCCTGCAGGCCAATGGTCTGGTCCCCCATCTCGCCCTCAATTTCTGCCTTTGGTACAAGTGCTGCTACCGAATCCACAACAAGCAAGTCTATACAACCGCTGCGAACCAACTGTTCAGCAATTTCCAGAGCCTGTTCTCCAAAGTCCGGTTGAGACAACAGCAACGCATCTACATCAACACCAACATTCTTTGCGAATTTTACATTAAGAGCATGCTCTGCATCGATGAACGCACAAACTCCACCATTTTTTTGCGTCTCTGCAATCGCCTGCAAGGTAATCAGCGTTTTACCGGCTGCTTCCGGACCATAAATCTCGACAATTCTACCCTTCGGTAGACCACCAATACCGATAGCCAGGTCAAGAGGCAAAATTCCGGTCGGTAAATTAGGAAAGTCCTTCGGAGAGTCTCCAAGTCGTACAATGGAACCATCGCCAAAGTTCTTTGTGATACTCGCCAACGTCTTTTCTAATACTTTTTTCTTGTCTTCGTTTTCAATTTCTAATGGCATATAAATACTCCAGTCTTTTTTAAAAATTAGCCGAACGTCACAGATAGTCGGCCCTATCTATTAATACTGCAAAACAAGAAAAACAAAAAAGCCGTGACAAAATGTCACGGCTTATGCGCATTCTAAGACAAATAATTTTCCAACATTTCTTCCAGTAGTTCATACCGATCGACTTTGTTGATCAGTGCTCTTGCATTGTTATGATTGGTTATGTATGTTGGATCCTCCGAAAGCAAATACCCAATAATTTGGCGTTTCGGATCATAACCCTTTTCTTGCAAGGCTTGATACACAATCTTTAGTGTATCTTTGTCGTCTTGCCTCTTGAATGGACTGGCATAGACATGTGTTTTATCATCCACCATTATTCTACCTCTCTTTTCTAAAGAAAGAAGCGCAGCAAAGCCGCGCTTCTAAATGTTATTTGTTTGTTTTCTTGTCTTTCTTACGAGAAATGATTAAATACACAACGCCAGCAATTAGGCATACAGCACCAGCCGCAATGAACCAAATGGAATTCGAACCCGTTTCCACCTTCTTGTGTTCTTTTTTCTTAACGATTTTCTTCTTCTCGGCTTCATTTGTCATGATGGCTTTGATGATTTGTCCGTCTTTAGAAATCTTGAACATATGTGGTGTTGTGTCCAGAACATACCCTTTAGGAGCCTTAAACTCTCTATAGTAGTAAGTTCCATAAGTCAAAGTAAATTCAACCTTACCATTGGCATCTGTTGTACCGCGTTTAATTACATTCTTTTCAGCATCCAGAATTTCAATTTGACAATTCGGAATGGTCTTTCCTGTTGCTACATCTGTTTTGGTAATTTGAATTTTTCCTGTTACAATGTTGTTTTTAACCGTTAACTCAACGACTTGACCGTTTTCTGTGATGTTGACATCAATTGGTTCAGAGGTTAAGACATAGCCCTCTTTGGCTTTTAGTTCAACCAACTTATATTCTCCATACGGAATATTCTTGATCTCAAAAGAACCATCCTGAGCCGTTGTAACGGTCTTTAAGGCATTTTCCTTAGTATATGATGTCTGTTCATTATCAGCTTTGAAAAGCCCAAACAAAACGCCCTCAAGAGGTCTACCGTCCTGGTTCACCTTGATACCTTTAACAGATCCAACAATGTATTTGTTTGTCACTGATAGTGTGTAGCCGTTATCAGAACTAAATGCTGTTTCGTCAGGATCAAATGTATCAAATCCCTTTGTATCATAAGAAGCTTCACCGTCATACTTGACCGTTACTGTTACAGTATTCAGCTTGATATATTGAGCTTGTTCAGATGATTCGGTAATTTTATAGGTTCCGACAGGAATGTTGTTCAGATAAGCCACACCGTTTTCGTCTGTTTCAACTGTATAGCTCAAGTCTGTGCCTGTCACATTGTTTGCTGCCTTGCTTGAAACTTCAAACTGAAAGCCTTCGCCTTTTGCGGTTTCAATATTCAGCGTACCGTCTTTCACATACTCGGCGTCTTTTTCAATTTTGAGATCACCGCGCTTATAGTGGTTTTTGAACTGATACACATTTGCAGCCACATATTCAGCTGTATCACCCGTGTAACCGGAATCTTCTACTTCAGAGTCTTCAGCGTCCCCCTCTTCAGCTCCACTAATGTCCAGATCCGTATTTTCATCGTCAGAGTCTTCTGCCAGGAAATACTTCAATGTCTTTGACTCTTGGAAGTCTTTTTCATCAGTAGAAAACTCCTGCTTTGAGGCAACGCCATCCCATTCAATATCCACATCTTGTGCATCTACCGGAATGTAGGCGTCCTTTTGCACTTCTGTGACTTTGTAAGACCCAACAGGCACATTACAGAAGTAGGCTATACCTTTTTCATTTGTTGTTGACTCATACTCTACAGGTTTGCCCGACAAGGAAGTACCGCTTAAACGGAACTTAAATTCTGCGCCGTCTTTGTAAGAACCATCTGCTGTTTCAACGCTCTTGATGATTTTTACATCGCCGCGCTTTTCGGTGTTCACCCAATGCTGCATACCAATATTTGAAACATAACGAACTTCATTCGCACTCAATGTAATACCTGATACGCCTTCGACTTTATTATTCGGCACATAGGCATCATCATTATATTCTGCCTCTTGGACCGAATATTGAATTTTGCCTTTGGAGTGGTCGTCAGGATCTTTCCAGACAGATAGGCGTCTTGAAGAATCCTCTGTTACATCAGCTGTTTTCGCAATACCGGAAGTATCAGTATAAATCGGAATTTGTTTTATATCACTTTCGTCTTCTGGATCTCTGTATTTTACGACAAACTTTACGCCGGAAATTGGATTACTGTTATCATCAATTTTCTTAATGACGATTTGTGCATACTCAGGATCTAATGGCGCAAAAGTGCGCTTAGATTTTACATGAACATTCGACGTTGGAGTCTTATATGCACCGGCGGTCATAATTGCCTCTTGATCGTTGAAGCGTCCAACCTGTGACTCACCAACGCTGAACACCGGCTTATTTCTCGCCAGTTTAATCGTCTTTGTTCCACTAAAGTCTTTAGTGTCAGAGCCATCTACAGTTAATTTGTTTCCGGTGATCGTTGCGCGTAGATTACTGTCCCCAGTGCTCTTGATCTTCCAGTCGGACAGTACTTTGTTTTTATCTGTCCCTGTGCCAACATAGTTCTTTTCACTGTTTAAGGTAATGGTTGAAATATTAGGTTTTGCAGAAACATCAATACTTGGATAAGCCTTTTGCAGCTTATCAAAATACGGCTGTGTATCCCTACGGAATTTCTTCATGTTATCCGTATTCTTACTTTCAGCAACATTGCCGTCTGTTACTTTCCAGATGCAACGCTGAATGGCAAAATACTTGGCGTTTGAAGAATTGTTAAGATACCCCAACTCATTTGCAGCTGTCAAAATCTTATTGATTTTGGTCTGCTTGCTTGAGCCCAGGTTTTTATAATACTTTTTAGCTGTACTGTCTGTTTTGAATGTGATTGTTTTACCTGACGCAACGCCATTGAAGTGAATGCAAAATGCATCCTTTCCACTCACTGTAAAACGGTGCAAGCTGTGCCAAGACGACGAACTGCTGGTTACAGCTTCAGCAACGATTGGTGAGCAAACAGAACCGGTTGCACACAACATCAACGCAGCTAAAAATGCTGCCAGTGATTTTTTGCAAACTTTGACCATGTTTTCTTTCACGGAAATCAATCCCCCTTCTTAAAAAAAAAATAAAAAGAGCTACAGCTATATTGATATAACTGTAGCTCAATGGCCAGAATTTAACTATATGATAATTATAACACGTTTCCAACAAAATGAAAAATGCATTGACAGAAACACGTATGCAGCACAGGTGTTCTGTGCTGCGTTAAGGAGATAGCAGAGACTTCGCATTTCCAATACTAAGGTTGAAAAATTTTAGATTGGAGGTGAGTGCCATGGACAAATACTTAGCATACTTGCTACTCATTTATCTATGTTTGCACGAACTTAACACCCTATTTAAAAGGGTTTATTTAGTTCTTTGCAAGCTGCACAATAAGTCAAAAGCAAACAATTAAAATTATTCATCCGTATTTGTACGGTACAATGAGGAGATTGTATTGTAATGCGAAAGCTTGCCTCTCCTAAATTATAACACCATCCCGTGTGTTGGCAAAATAAAGTTGCAAAATACACAAAAATATGCTTTTTTTGATTTTTAACTCACTTTCTATTTTTTACGCTTATAACTGCTTCTAAAAAAAGCCAGGGGAGTTCCCGCAGAAACTCCCCTGGTTATGCGCCTCGCAAGCTACATAACACGATCACTATTGAAATTATATCATTTCATGTTGTTTTCGTGAAGCCTCACACGACTGAAGCCGCGTGCTTCCACGTGACTTTTTGTCGTTTCCAATGTCTTTAGAACATCGGACTGCGCTACTGACTCTACAGCCTAAACTCAGCAAGTGGATGGCACGCCAACCACAGCCGCATAAAGGTTAATTAAATCAGCAAGCGTACAGGTGCTTCTCTTACAAAGTGCAGGAACTTTTGCCTCCACTTGCAACCTTGCCTTCGCAGACAAGGATTTTAAGATTTCTCTGATGAAGTATCGTGCTCCGATGTTATACGAAGCGGACAAATCACAGTTGTAAGTTTTTCCACTTTTGAATTTGCACAGCTCATAAGTAGACAGATTAGCATTTTTACCACGCAGGACTTGTCCGCTTCCGTCGTATGCATAACGGCTTGTGCCGTATGGGTTAATACGACTGATGCGAATACCCAGTCTGTGGGCTTTATCTGTTACGATGCGTTGAACTTCTTGACTGCGCCAGTGGTGCAGTCTTTGTTTTTTAGATCCTTTTTTCTTGCCTCGAACATTCAAATGTTCAAAGACAATGACATCCGCATCGTACAGAACAGCTGTATCCACAATATACTGTGCCGTTTTCACAGAGATGTCTTTATTGATGCCTTTAACCTTTGCCCACAGTCTGGGTGTGGACAAACAGCGATTTCGCTATGCCTTCTTTATACGATTCAGCGCATGTAGCAGAGAGTCTTGTTCTTTAGACAGTTTACAAAACTTTCTGTCTAAGATAGTGCCATCTGCACGCATGACGCTGATCGTTGCGGGTGTATTCACACCCAGGTCCACAGCAACGATTCGCCGTTCTAATGCTTCGGTATCACTCAAATCAACTTTCTCTTGAAAACCGAAATCCAAAAACCACTCTTTACCACGGCGGCGAAGCGTTGGACTTAACGCTTTGCGCATCGCGCAATGGTGAAGAATGTAATTCACATCACTCTTCTTAAGTTTGATGGTTATCCAATCCCATGTGTTTCTAATAAAGATTTTAATTTTCGCAGTATAGTTATCTATACGGATAAAACAATCTCCTTTATATAGACATGGGAATGTATAACCGGTTTTCGGTTTGGATGGTGGATTACCATTCTTCTCGACAGTCCAGCTTGCATAATTGCTCTTATACGAAGAAACATCGCCAATTGCTTCTGCAATGGCCGCCCTTCGCAAATAGCTTGGAAACTTATAAAACGGACTGTCGAAGTCATACTTCACGAATGGACGATCTTTTGTTTTATGCACTAATTTTTCCACAAAAGATTTTCGTTGCATTAAGCTTTCAATTTTAGCAATATCGCCCCATTCGTTTAGACAAACACCAATTAGAAAATCGACTGCTTGTCTATACATCTCTACAGTCGTTTTAAAGACCCTCTTATGGCCGTAAATCTTTACTTTGTACGAAGTGTTGATTTTCACAAGCAGCCTCCTTTCTAAAGTGGTCTAACTATTAATACTGCAAATTACAGAAAAGAAGGCGATTTTTAGAAAATTGCTGCATTTAATCGACAAAGGCCACCTAACTCACGACTAAAGTCACGAGCGTGCGGTGGCTAATTGAGTCAATGAAGCCTCATGAGCCCGTGATAAAATCTTTCTGTATTTGTACAGACTCCAAAATTTCAGCATGCTATAGACATTCAGCGTAGCGTAACATTGTTCTGGCAGCGTTCAGTGACACTTTTGACACATCGGAATGCTTGATAAAAGCATTAACATTTCCTGGGTTCATCGCCAAGTCTGTATAGAGCCTATATGTTGAAAATGACTTTTCCTTTTGTAGTCGCCGAATTTGCTCACACATCAGCAGTTTGGTTTTATTGTCTCTACTGTGTTCGTTTTGTTTCACCAAAAACGCTTGGTAAACCCTTTGAAACTCAATCGGTGCCGTGTTCGTTTCTAATTGTCGGAGAAGTTGGGCGGAATTGTTAACGCCCGAAAGTAATTCATCAAAGCAAGAAGCAGCAAGAGCTACTCTATCTTGTTTTCGTAAATACAAAACGACATATAAGGCTACAGGTTCTACAATTCTTGGATTATCTTCGGCCATTTGATTAAGTTTGGATAGAGATAATGTGTTGGTTAATGATAGCTCTTTGATATATTGTTGTAGAAAGCCCTTAAATGTAAGCCGCCTCATTTCTTAAACTCCCTTCTATATTCTTCGTACAAATCTATAAGTTCTCGTCTCGAAAAATCAGAAATCATTCCCTCACTGGTGAGATCTATTAATTCATCAAGTTTTTCCCAATCTATGTTGTTGAGTACAATACGGCTCTGAATATCTTTCATGTCTTTTGTTCTACCGGATGCTATTTTAGAAACCACCAAATCTTCTAATGACAAGGTATAAAAATCCACGGTGTGTGTATTCAGTTCTAATTTTATTGCACGCTCTGCAAAACCATCCGCAAAGCACCCGATATATGCCGAAACATTGGTGTTCATTCCATACTCTTGCATATAGTTCAATAATTTGCGACTTGTGCACCGCAATACATCAATGTCATAAGTTGCCCTCGGTATCAGATTTAGCAAGATGAAAGCACTTCCCCCTACAAGGAAGCATTTATATTTTACGGTAGGATTACACTGCTCTTCTAAACTAACTCGCTCGTCAAAGTCAAGAAGACGTTGCTTAAGTTCTTCTTTATTCACGAAATCTCCTTTTTAATAATAGTATTATTCAATTCATATTATACCACAAAAGCTGTATTCGTCAACAGGAAAAAGCCTCCAATGCTAAATAGCAAAGGAGGCTTAATTATGTGCAAATTAGTACAACCAGTTGCCGTTGCTGCCACCGGTTACGGGTGTGTAAGTGATTTCTTGCGTGTCGTATGTTGCGTATACACTTGTTTTTCTACTTGGAGTTTTAATTTTAGCCACTCGATAAAACGCATCCCAAACTAATGGCCCAACCGTCTGTTTGCGTGTTGCACTATCCGCTACAGGCATACAAACACCAGTATTGTAATAGTATTTTTCAATTGTTTGATCGCCGCTTTGTTTGCCAAGACGCATTGGCACCAGATAAGTGATTTGTCCCTTGACATCATTTTGAAATTCTTCGGAATAGATTGAAACATAGCTATTTGATACAGCAATTGCAGGAAAACCATCACCATAGGTCATGTCCGTCCCATACCAGTACCCTTGTAGTTTAATAAAATTCCAAGCGTGATTGGAGTTATGACTTGCGACATAAACACACGGCACGCCAGCGAAGTAACACAAATCGGAAAAAAGTTGAGCAAAGCTATCACATACGCCCTTACCAGTTCTTAGCATTTCATACGCAAACTGGTTCGGATCTGTTTTATCAAACGAAACATTGCACTCAAACCACTTGGAGATTGCCAAGAATTTTTCAACATCATTCATATCTGCTGTAATTCCGGTTTCTGTATACACCTTACGAACATTCTTAAGATATTCTGCATAAACAGCATCATGCTTGCTTTCGGGTACTTCAAAATCAATTTTTGCAAATCCGTAAGCAAACGGCTTATTCCCGTAAAGCCAATCGTCATCAGAATACTGGATTTTAACGCCCTCATTCACCACAAACTGCTTCGTTTTTACAGTCTTTGTTGTGCTCCAAGGTCCATAAACATTGGAGGCACCCTTACTGTTAAAACCGCGAACACGAACATAGTACGTAGTATTTTCATGTAGCTTCAAAGCAGTATAAGACAAGTTCACAGTATTGGCCAAAATTGCGTTGCTGAAGTCGCTTGTTTTCGAATATTGCACCTGATAGTCAGTTGCATTCGACACCGCACCCCAGGTTACGGAAAACGAATTCAGGTCTACATTTGTGTTGCTGATATCCGGAGCCTTTTCTACTGCGTAAGGATTCAAAGCCGTAATAATCTTTGTACCACTCCAGGGAGACTCATAGGGTATTCCGCTTTTTGTCACAACAGCCTTTACGCGCACATAATAGTTGAAGTTGTAAGCTGTTGGAAAGTACAAGAAGTAGAAGTCGTGCTTACGGTTTTGGTCGCATAGGACTCATTTGGGAAAGCCTGACTGGTACTGTACTGCAGGACATACTTAACGCTGTCATAACTGCCGGACAAAGCGCTCCAAGACGCCGTACAAGCCTTATTTTCATTAGACAACTGTAATTGGATATTGGACGGTGCGTCCTTTGCCACAGAGGACTCTGTTTTCAAGATATTATCCTTCGGTACCTTCCAAGAACCAATATATTCCACCCCGTTCAGATTACGCACACTGCACACTCTAAAATAATAGACCGTGTTTTCAGACAGTCCAGAAATGGTAACAGAAGCATTGGATACAGTAGAGGTCGTCTTTACGATCTTCTTAAACTGGTTATCTGTTGCAATCTGAACACGAAAGCCAGTAATGTTGCCATAAGGCAGGAACTTTACAGTCATAAAGTTCAAACCTGCTGACGTATCCTCAACCAAAGGCGTATTTGGATATGTCACTTTTTTGGTGGATACTGATTTGAAACCGGACCAATTGGAATAGTAATTCTTGTGCTTGTAGGTCTTGTATGTCCGCACGCGTACATAATACTTCTGCGCAGCGCCACCCTTGCCGCCAAGTTTTTTAATGGTCGTTGTAGGACTCGTGCTGTTCCAGTATTTCGAGCCACTGAACTTTGAATTCGTTGCATACTGCACCTGATACCCGGAAACCTTCGAGGCGGATGTGCACTTAACAGCTACAGTAGCCTCTCCTCCAGATACGGAGCTAATGCGAGACGGACGCACGTTTGTGGTTAAAGACACCGTGTTGCTATACTTGGACAACAACTGCTTTGTTTTCTTTCTCTTCTTGACAGTCTTATATGATTTTACACGCACGTAATATTTTTTGCATGTGCTCAATTTAGAGACTGTCTTCTTTGTAGACTTCGTTGAAACGGACTTAATGCCCTTTTTAAATTTGGAGTCGGTGGTGTAGTAGACCTTATAACCGGTCGCGCCTTTTACCTTCTTCCAAGACACAGTAAACGCAGAGTCACCTGTCGATACACTGATAGACGGTGCTTTGGGTGCACTGGCCGCAAACGCAGTAATAGGTACAGACGTAAACAGCATCAGCACCGCCAAAAGTACAGCCAAACCTTTCTTCATTATTGTCGTATTCATAATTTGCAACCAACTTTCTTTGTTGAAACATTTCTGTGAAACGTTTCGCATTCTCTACTTATTAATACCACGAATTCAAATAAGTTGCAACAATTCACTGCATTTCTTTGCAAAAATTTTGTGAAACAAAATGCAAAACAGGCAAAAAAATAATGGCGGGGAGACTCCCCGCCTAAAGATGGACCTGAAACCATAGGTTTAGCCCGAAGATTGTTAATTTCTGTCAGGCATCGTTATGCTGCCTGCATTTGTCGTTTTGCTTGCTGTTCGGTTAAGATCTTTTCTTTTGCCATTTGGAAATGATTGGCATTAAGTTCAATTCCGATGAAGTTCCGTTCTGTTCTCACACAGGCACGACCTGTAGTCCCCCATCCCATTGTGTTGTCTAAAACAACATCTCCGGGATTTGTAAACGTTCGAATAAGGTCTTCACATAACGCCAAAGGCTTTTGCGTCGCAAAATGATCTTCTTTTAAGAATTCACGCGAATATTTCCAGACTTGTGTCGGATAACGCAAGCCGTTATCAATATACGGCTTTACCTTCTTGTTACTCAAGTCAGTCAATACGCCAAGCTTGCCATTTTTGACTGAATTTTTTCGCTTTGGCCCATCGTAAACCTGCATTTGTGGATTATATGTCGGCTGCTGTGCGTAGAACACACTGATTGGCTCTACTGTTTTTCCAACTCTGCGCCGCACCTGCTGCACATTTGTCAGCCGTTCTTTTTCCCAGTATATATCATACCGATAGCTTTGTAAATTCGTTGTTCTTAGATAGGATGAGAATGGTTCTTGCCCGAACAAACAAATAGCGCCGTTAGGCTTCACTATGCGCCTATACAGACTCCACAGGCCCTGTTTTTTATTCAGTTCGAAATAGTTGACGACTTGCTGTAAATCGGTTATTTTAAGCGATTCTACAGCGTATTTCAGCCACACATCAAACTCCAACTGTTCCGGCTTTCCATTTATCTCTTCAACTACATAATCCCCCATTGGAACCACTCTGTCCCATGTGCAAGCTGTTGTGCCATAAGGCAGGTCACAAAGCACCATATCCACGGAGTGTTTTGGCAATGTATGAAGAAGTTTTAAGCAATCTCCTTGTAAAAGCGTAATTTTAGACATACATTCTCCTTACAAAATAATAATTGGTAATACGCAAATGGTTATAACCATTAACAAGCACACCCAAAATCGCCAAGCAATTTTGAATGTTACACCAAGCGCGCTGAGTATGAGCACAACAATGCCAATCACACCTGCAAGTATCCCCATGGTTAATGCCAAGATGCAGTACCAGGCCAGTGCAGCAAAGAAAGCGCCAAAATGCAAACAAATATAGCCAACTAAAAACGCATTTAGGACAATCACCAACCCAACGATGACTTTTTCCAATTTAGACATATTCTTTCCCCCTTTTTGAGATATGAAAACAGCCGGTTGCTATTGGCAACCAGCTGTCCTGACATAGCAATTATACCATGAAACAAAGCACACAGTTAAGCGGCAGATGCGTTACCGGTTGTGTTGCCATTGATAATTGTCAAAAATTCATCTCTTGACAATTCATCGCACTTCAAAAGTTCTTTTGCCACCGCGTCTACTTTATGCCAGTTGGTAATTACGATTTCTCTTGCCTTTGTGTCGCATTTGCGCAACAGCGCTCTCACGTCTTCAATCAGCATTTTCTCGCCAATTTCACCGCATTGAGAGAAATCAACACCTTCACGATTGGCAATGTATTCTTTTGCCAGCTCTGTAGCTACCTTGATATCTTGTGCAGCACCTGTAGTTGCCATATCGATGCCACCAAGCAGAGAGATCTCTGCAGCTCGGCCACCGTAACACATAACAATTCGATTGTACATATCTTTGATCGGCGCAAGATCCTCTGTTCGTTCATCTGTAATTGTAAAACCACCGGCTCCTGAGGTAGTTGGGCGAATTGTGATTGCCGACACGCCTACACCACCATTATAGTAAGACACAATAGCATGTCCGGCTTCGTGATAGGCAACAATCTGACGTTCACGATCACTTTGCTCATAATTTTCTTTGATGTGACCTTTGAGCTGAGACTCCAAAATGGCCGTTTCAAAGTCCTTTTGCATGACTGCACTGCGCTTGTTCTTTACAGAATTGATGACGGCTTCATTAACCATAGCCGTGATTTCTGAGCAACTAAAGCCGTGTGTTTTGCCAGCCAGTCTGTCGAAGTTTATTTCATCGTCCACTTCAACGTCCTTTGTGGCAAACTTAAGCAATTCTCTTCTTGTCATTTTATCCGGAAGAGTTATAATCAGTTTCCGATCAAATCTGCCCGGGCGAAGTAAAGCCGGATCCAAAGAGTCTGCACGGTTTGTGGCTGCCAACACAAGCACTCCATCTCTCGAAGAAAATCCGTCCATTTGATTCAGAATGGCCGTCAGAATGGTATTAAACTCTTTGCTGGCAGAATCCCCTCCATCTGTACGTTTTGATCCGACTGCATCAATTTCATCAATAAAGACTACGCAAGGCGCACATTCTCTTGCTTCTTTAAACAGCTGATTAACACGAAGTGAGCCTACCCCCACAAATTTATTGCTGAAATCACACGCATTCGCTGCAATAAAGTTAACACCTGTTTCCCCTGCAAATGCACGAGCAATTAGCGTTTTACCGTTGCCTGGAGGCCCCTCAAGCAAAATACCCTTTGGAATTTTGGCACCACTCTTTTCATATTCTGGATTTTTCATCATCTCCGCAATAAACAGCAGGTCACTTTTAATTTCAGACATACCGGCAACATCATCGAATGTGGTTGTGCTTTCCTTACCATTTATTGTTTCAAACCCTTCTCCGACATTTATTTGCTTGGAGTAAATAAAATAAATTGCCCCAATCATCGCAATGGTCCCGACCAGTGAAAAGATGCCGGAAGAATCTTTTATACTATTGACTCGCACATCAACGCCTTTGCTTAGCAGTCTTTCAATAAAATCATCAGAACCCGGATAAGTTGTAAATTTGGTTGTTAACACATCGTTGTCCTTGCACCAAGTGATTCTAGAGGACTGTTTGTCTACAATGACTTTTTCAATATTGCCCTGATCCACCTGATACATAAAGTCCTCATAAGAAACCTTTCGGCTATCGTCATGTGTAAGATAATATTCAAAGCCTGAAAATCCGGCCCACACAACGACTGCTGCAATTAAGAACGCAACAATTTCCTTTATCAACCTTGATTTTTTCTTTTTGTCTTTTTCTTTATTCGTCTTTGAATCTCTGTCTCTCAAAAATTAACATCCTCCCTAACACGAAATTTGGCTAATGCCTCATCTATTAATACCTCGAAATTTAGAAAAAAAGAGAGAGCCAAAATCGGCTCTCTCAATATTGTGACGCTTAGTCGTATTTTTTTGTTAGAACGATAAACACAACCCCACTCAGTGCGGCCACAACTGTTGCAATAATGGCGGCTCGTGCACCAATATCCTGTTCCGATCCTGTTGCAGGAGACGTGTCAGAATTGTCTTTCACAATGGGTTTTGTGGTAGACGGCGCTGTGGAATGCTCGGATTTCGTTTGTACATTTAATGTCAATCCATCCGGGGCTTCAAAATACTTCCAGTCCTTGAATGATACCACCAAGGTGTTGTCATCCATACTGATAACCGTCAGCTTATCCTTCAGGTCATCCAAAGCATAAGATTTGCCATTTTTATCAACAAAAGTCCATCTGGATACTTCGTCCTCACCGTTATAATAGAATGTAACTTTGTTGTTCTTTTCATCGATGTCATAAGACACTTCATTCGTCCGATTACCATTTACTGTTGGAGCATTTACCTGATGATAAGGTGCCGTTGTTTCCGGGCTTCTGACAGAAGCAAAAGCAGAAAAACTTGGCAACAACAAAAATAGAACGGACAAAACGGAAAGCACAAATGCCCCGATTCGTTTCGTCTTAGAATTCGTCAACAACTTCACCGCCCTCTCCGATGCCGCCGCTGGTATGAATTACAGTGTGCGTATTAAAATGTTCAATAACAATTTCAGGCGGCGAATATTCTTTCTTATTCAAAATTGATTCCTCCAATATTATAGTAGCGTGATGCTCTACTTATTAATACCACGATTTGTCAAAAACATGAAATATACAAGAGCGCCCGATGACTCAGGCGCTCCTTTTTTTGCTTAAAATGCATTAACATCGGATACAATATCGCTGTATGTGATGCACTGTACTGTGCAGGTACGACCGTCTGCATCTACATACTGGTAAGAATATTTTACATATCCGCGCATGTAAAGCATTTTGCCGTCTGCGTATTTGTCTTTTGCAGTGGAAACCGTTAAAGAATACTGATTGCCAACTGCAGTTTGTTGTTTGGACTTAAGATATTTGACACCAGCTTTACCGAATGTCATATTTTCATCCATTGCTAAATCCGCACTGGAAGTGTACAATGTACCAACTTCCGTAATGGTTACTGCATGGTCTACTGAAAACAGGCTCATCGCGGTGTACTTTTCGTTATTCTCCCCCGTCACAAGTCCCGTCGTGTAGACCATCGGCAACTTGTGATCCAGTGTGAACTTCATATCGCTTGACAGATTTGCAGTTTGACCGTTGATCTTGTAGGCACCATTTTCACTCGTCAGCGTATAGAAATCCATGTTTTGATAGGCAAAGAATTCGTAAGTGTCACCATATGCAGCAACATAATATTTTCCGTTGTCTTTAACAAGGATTGCATATGCACCGGGTGATGAAACTTTTACCTTCTGGTCAAAAGCAGCGCTCTCATAAACGATCTGGTCATCCAACTTGATTTGATTGGCATCTTTGTTTGCCTCAAAGTTTGCGATAAATGTTACAGACCCGCTGCTTGTAAGACTTGCGAGTGTTGTTGTGTCACCAACAGCATAATTTTTCCAATTAACCGTCCAACCCTTGAATGTATAGAACGGAACCTTAGGAAGAGCATAAGTTACGCCATTGATGATAATGGCCTTATCTGCAAACATTACATTGCTGTCTTTACTTAAGTTCATATTGTACACTGTGTCTCCGTATAGAGAGTTGATCTTGACGTTGACCTGTGCAGCGTCCGTTGCTTTCTCTGTACAATATGCACGGATCACAGAGTCGCTCTGAATGCGTACATCGTAGGTGTTAGACGCATTTGACACGTTCTTAGTTGTGTTATCGGCCTTTGATGTCACTTCCCACTTGTAGCATGTGTTGCCGTCAACGTAGTTTGAAGCGTCCAAATGAACAATGTCACCATAATAGTGAACCTCTTTGTTCTTTACAGTTTCAACCAGTTGGTCGTTCTTATAGACCTCGAACGTAACCGTGTAAGTACGTCTCTTCGTTGACGTATCCGTGTTTGCACTATTCAGCGCTGTTAAGACCTTGGTCGTAATCGCATCTACATTAGAAGAGTTCTTGTAGATCTGGCCTTGATACTGCACATAAGCGGTATCTTTCATATTTGCATTTGCGCTATCATATTGCGGTGCCTTTGAGGAAGCACCATTCAAATCTCCAAGTACAAATACAGAGTCACTTGAATTAAGATAATCGTCAGTAAATGCATTGCGGTCCTGACTATTGTATACCTGCATACAAGCATCGTAAGTCGCATAATAGTCGTCGCCTGAAACGGAAGAATATGCCAGAGCATTCACTTTCTCAATTTCATCATCCAAAAGATCGCGATTTGACATACCTGTGGTTGGACAAGCATAAGTCTCGGTTGATCCATCAATTGAAACATATTCTTTGGGCTCAGTGTCGTATTTGCCCAATTTTGACAAATCATCTCTTACTGATCTCTCCTGTGTCAAGAATTGTTTTCCATCCACATAAGAACTAAGCGTATATTGTTGCTGGTCCCCATTTGAGATTTGAATTGAATCTTTTTTGTCAATTGCACGAGTCAGTGAAGAAACATCCAGCTTTTCATTTAGGACAGTTGCCATTGCATCTGCGTTGGTTTGACATTTTGCGTCTTCAACATATCCGTTTTTCAGCAAATCAGTCATAATACCCTGAGATGCTTCGTAAATTTTCTTATATTCGGCCTTTGACTCATCTGTGTAAAGGTCGGAATTTTCAATTTCCGCATATTTATCCATTTGATCACGCATGGCCTGATACTGCGTAGAGTCTTTCTGGAAGGTATTCATCTCAAATGTATTGATTTCGTTGATAGCTGCATCAATATTATCTGCCACAGATTGGATTTCGCTCTTTTTGCTAATAGACAGATCCAGTCCTGTGATATCATCAAACGTCTGATAGAGAGCCTTTAAGCCACCTTCTCTGAAATTCTTAATATCAACATCTGTCAGCTTATGTTTGTTCGCCTCGAGCGCGTCCATAACCTTTTTATAATTGATAACATAGGTATGTGCTGTTGCAGTGCCGGAACCAACCCACTTACTATCAGCATCCGCAGGCTTTCTCTTATCGCCTGTTTGGGCGGCCCAAGCAATTGTGTAGTCCTCCAATGTCTTTGTTGGAGTGCCAATATACTCAAGACCAGAAGCAAAATATTCAGTGTTTGCCTCATAAGGTGAAACATATCCTGTTTCACTGACATCACTGTAGTGGTTATGTGCGTTTGTGCTTTCACCGGCAACAACATATCTCGTATCTGTATTGCCTAGCAGATATGCATAATTCAATTTAGTTGTATAACCATACCAACAGTTTGTATGTTCGCCGCTGTTATTGATCATATTCAAACGAAATTCTGTACTGTCGGTGGTCTTCTTGCTTGCATCTGCAACAGGATATACAGTGTAAACCCAACGCTTAGTGTTCCATTTATTTAACCCATACTTAAAGCTAAAAGCAACAGGGAAACGAGGTGTATCGCCTGAAACTCCTGTATACATGAGCACATTTGTTGAGTAATACATATTCAACTCAGAGTCTTCTGATTTGAATGATCCTACGGAACGTCCCATTTCATTGCCTGCTTGTTCTGTATCGGCAAACAACAACCCGATTGAAGCAACCTGAGACGTATATCCAGAATATAGATTATTCTGATCTGTTACTTTGAATGCGGTGTAGGCATCTGCGTATTGCTGTTTGACAGCTGCGGCACTGTATTTGGTCATATTTGCAACAGCTTCCGCCAGGTCAGCTTTATAATTTTCAAGTTCTGTTTCTGACAATGTACCAGGCAAACCATACTTGTAGACATCGTTTGCTTTTTTTAGTGCCACATAAGCATCATAAGCGGGTGCCATATTCATATAGATCGTGCCTGAGTTCATCATCTTCTCGAAGTTGCTTAACGCCTCGTCAGCACTCTGTGTGTTCATTAAAGCAGTTGATCTAGCAACATCTGCATTAGTAATTGCCTTGTTGTAAATACGGAAATCATAAATATTACCCGTAAATGTACCATCGTCAGCATAAGCAGATCCACCAATCAACAAGGTTCCATTTGTGAACAAGTCTGTTACCCAACTGTTTGTTATGGAATTGACATAATGTGGTGTCGCTTTCCCATTATGGTCATTTGCTGTACAGTTTTGTGCATAGATGGCCTGATATAGTTTGTTATCTTTGTAGATGACAATACAATTTTTTGTCAGTGTCATAACATATTTATGCCACGCACCATCCATATTTGTATCAGCCTGGTAGGTTGCAACATAATATCCACCACCGGATACCGTGTATACGTTATTGGCGCAGAAGCCTAAGTAATTACTATTAGCATTATCAGTCGCCTCACCAGTAAACGTTCCCTTCTGCACTCCATTTCCAAGCACGCCGAAAACCCAATGATACAACTCATTGTTATCGTTTTCCGAATATGAGTTCCAAGAAAGAGTTACACCATCATTCACATTGAAGTTTGCCGCCTTGCCACCGGATTTCAAGTTTGCCGTGCTGAAGTCTAGATAACTACCATCCGTTTTTGTTGTCTTAACAGTAGAAACTATCTGGTCGTTGTATGTCTTTGATTCATAAGTGGCACCATGATTTGACAGTGTGTTGCCATTACCCGTAGCATCTTGCGTTACATCTGTTGTGGTAAAATACTGCGCCACCAGATGATCATTGATATTCTCGCCTTGTTCAATACCCGAAGAATCGAATCGTGCGACGCCATATGTGTTTTTCAAGGAATTATATTCGTCGGTCGTAATGTACGCCATACCAGCGTGTCGTGGTTTCAAATGGTTCATAACCATCTTATCACCACAATAATCTTCTCCGCTGATTTTTGACAAATCACTATTGGTATAGAACTGGAACATAGAGTTATTACTTGTGTAAACATCAGCAAAGAAAATGTAGTCTCCGTTTAGCAGCTGATATACTTCCGGACCTTCCATACCAATACCATTGCCGCCACTTGCAACGCCGGTTACATTATTGTCAACAAATTTGCGTTCGTTTGAGTAAGGACCACTTGCGTGATCTGCGGTTACGATATAGAGTTGTCCTTCAGCTTCTTTTTTGAAGAACATATAATATTTGCCGCTGGCTTTATCGTAAGTAATATCACCATCAATGCTCTTTACACCAGGATCGTACAAAATCTCAGGTTCTGCGCCATTTGTGCCGTTTAATTCTGTACCATCAGCTTTGTAATATGTCTTAAAATCATTCGTGTAGGCGTAATAAATACGTAGATCATCGTAATAGCCGTTTGACCAATAGATCATATACATATTTTTGTCTGTATCCCAGATGACTTCTGGCGCCCAAGCACAATAGTTTACATTAACACCTTCGTGATTGTAATAATCGTTGGTTTTCCATTTCAAACCTGATTTAGTGTCTTTGCCATAATATGTCTCACCAAACCAGCCAGATGTGTCTACAGCCCACGGTTTTACATTGGCGACATTAGTGATGTCTTTTACATCCCAAATCAGCAACTTACTGTTATTATAGGTATTTCCGCCACTACCATCCGGGGTCTTTCCGACGGAAGTGTCCAGATCAGTTGCCACGATCCAGAAACCATCTCCATTGATTTTACGAATGATATATGGATCGCGGGCACCACCAGAACATGGCATACCAGTCTTCCCATTAAATGTGATTGCTGTCGCGTCATCAGCCCGCGTGTTCAACAATGGCTGGTTTCCGTTTAATGCCTCAAAATTGTAGCCGTCATCCGACACAGCCAGACGCACATAAGTATCCTGTTCGCCTAAGAAATAAGCAAACAAGTACTTATTCAACGACGCATCTCGGTTCAGATTTGCGCCAACTTCCTCCTTATCTTTTACCTTATCCACGGATGCAGCAGAAGCTGCCATTGGAAAAGCAGACAAAGAAGAAAGCATAGTTAGTGCAGATAAGAAAACCGCAAGTCCACGCTTAATTAGTTTTTTCGATCTCACAAAATTCCCCCTTAAAAAGAAAAAAATAGCGACAGAATGTGAATCTCCTGCCGCCTGAAAAGAATACTGTTTGGTTGTTACAATGAAATTATACCACAAAATGTTCTTAAGAAAAAATACAGGACATTAGTTGATGAAAAATGTGTTATCGTCTGGAATTTGGCGCGCATTCTTTTCCAGTTTGATGTCCGGGAGCTCTAAAGGCGGGTAGCCAAGGCCAACAAAAAAGTCCGATACATATTCTTTTAGATATGCGAACAAACATTCGAACGCCTGCTTATCCACGTTTTCACCCGGAACATATTCCAAGATTCCTCTGCAATCTATATCTAATTTGAACGGATAGTCATTTTCATCATTCGTATCTGTCATTGATAGCTGGATCTCGCCAAAGCTTCTGTTTTTCTCTTCTTTTAGAGGCAACAGACGAAATGACACATCAATCTTGGCATTCATATTTGCCCCTTCTTCAACATTGTTAATCAAGTCCAGTTTACTGATTCTCTTCGCAAGTAATTTCAAAATTAAATCCTCCCTAAACCTCGACCGCAAACACAATGTATCGTTTGTCCTTAGATGTGTTTGTACAGGTCGATAATGTAATCATACTTTTTATTTGTTTTGCCGTGTAGATTTCTGCATCGGCAATTTTGTTTCCGTTGTTGACAGCTGCTTCATAGCTGTAAAAAGATGTTCCGTAAGTGTTGTACACCTCGCTATCGCCGTCATAGGCTGTTCGCATAGCTACAACCCGATATTTCTTAACCGATTCATCCGGAAAGAACACATAGATCGTTTTGTGATGATTGTAAAAGTTCGTTTGCGCGTACTTTTTAAGATCAGAAAACATTAAACCATTATTCAGATTATGTCCATAGATGATCGTATTGAAATCCGAGAATGGATGCTTGTTGATTTCGCTTGTGAATATTGATCCACATCTGGTGTAATTACCATAAAGATTGTGTCGAAGATATTTTTCTTCATCAGTATCTTGCAAAATCGGGTAATTCACATTTGTGCCGGGGATTCTGATCCAAGCAATTACATCGGCATTTTCGTTTTTTATTGCGCTCCAGTCCAAAACAAATGGCTGTTCTTTGCGCTGCTTGCTCGTTGTTTTAGAATGACCCGCAAGCGCATTTTCGTTACCGTCTGTTTCTTCTTGGGCTAATTCATCCTGCAACACAAATGATTGATTTTCTTTGTTAACGCTTTCTTTATCTTGTAAGTACAAATACGCCTGCGACCCCAGCAAAGCCACACCAGCAAAAATCAGAATAATGCTAATGGTCTTTTTAATTCGATTCAATGCAGACAAAACGCCTCCCTGATATACGGTACAATAGAGGTGTCATATTTTGAACAGTAGCATGCAAAAACGCAGAACAATGCTAATGCAGAGACAGCAACGCAAATGCAGGCAATATTGACCAACTTTGTTGTAGACATTAAAAACTCTTCCCTCTTGGTTTTGAAATTTGCGGCTAAATTTAATAAATGTTTGCTACCGAAAAAATGTCGGTGGCAAATGGCAAACACAGATTGTCGCACTAACTATTAATACCACAAAAGTGACAAAAAGAAAAAAGACAGCCCAAACGGACTGTCTTTTATTAGTTTTGAAAGGGGATCAAGCCGCTGCCAGCTCAGCCGCCGCATTTTCCAACACGGTCAGCTGCTGCATAGCCTTGCCAAGCTGGGTCACGGAACAGGTACACCCGGTTCCGGCCTCCACTGCAGCTTCCTTTCTAAGAGATTTAACCTTCTCGGACCATTCCTGGACCTGTTCAAACAGGGCGTCCAGGTATATCGCCCTTTGTTCTTTTGTCATTGTTCTTTCCTCCTAAAAATGCGCCGCCAAACAGCGGCATTTATTTTTAAATATAAAAACACCGGAGAAAACGAACAGTTAACTCCGGTGTAAAAGAATTTATCTTCAAGAAAATGCGAAATCGATCAGCCGTGTCTTATATGCTCTAAACATTGCGCAACTTGATTTCTGTCATCTGTTGAAGAGATCCTCCCTATCGACCAAGCGCATCGAACCGGAGTCAAAAGAACTCGTCTTTTGGAATAATATTTATTGCACTATAGCGTGCATTTTCATTGTGTTTATATTGTATAACTTTATCTTAATTTAATTATAACACTTTTCAACAAAAACACCAAATTTTTCATTATTTTTTAAAAAATTTCAAATTTTTCTTTCACTTTTCAAAAATTTTTAAAAACTTTCAATTTTTTTCGATTTTTTTTAAACAATCAAAAAAAAGAGAAGCCGAAGCTTCTCTTTTAATTAAAACATGTAAACTATCCAAACAAAATAGCCAACTTGTCAAACAGCTGACCAATTTCTTCATTCGTCACTTCTGAAGCAGTTCGAACATTTGGAAATAATTTTCCATTATATTTCAAAACATGTTCAAATCGCTCTCGATAAAATTCAACGCTCGGATTCTCATTCGGGTCCAATCGCAGATCCGCAATCTGCGCCAGAAGTGCGTTAAAGATAACATGCAGAAGTGCTACATCCGAATATGTCGGGTGAATAATTTCCTCGTAGTCGATAAACAGCTTATCGTTACGATCTGCGTTTGCTGCCAAAAACAGCAGTACTTTCTCGTTTGAAAACGCCAAATTAAGCCCCCTTCTGCACTTTCTTCGCGGTAGCTTTGATCGTCAGCACTTTTTTAGGTTTCGGATCTTTCAGGCACGCTTTCTGCGTATCTTCGATTTCCTGTGCTAACACCGGATGAGCTTTTGCAAGTGCTTTGGCAAACTTTTTCCAATCCACCGCATTGCTACACTTCTCGTTAACGGAGATGTTATACTCAAGCCCATCCAGTTCACTTACTAGCTTCAGTGTATCACTTGCCGTCATATACGTCAAGATGTCTGACAATACAACGGACTTTTTGCTATCAAGATCTTTGATAAAATCTTTGTACAGCTTTATCTCATCTTCAATAGCAGCATAACGCTGGAGCATATCAGCGATTTCAGGCGACTGATCCGTGACAACATCACCATTATCCACTTCATCGGATTTTTCCAGAAGAACGGCCAGATTATTTACACCAATTTCATACGGAGGCGTTTTATTCTGTACGCAATCCCAGAACGCTGCCTCTTTTTCAATAAGATCCGCTTCCGTTTTGGCATCTCTAAAAATCGGATGGCAATAATAATTGGCGGCAGAGTTGTCAGCAGCGCAAGCAATGATTGCAAACGGAACATCCATCACGGCCATATAATGTCGTGTCTGTACTTCATAGTACTTTGGCGGACCAGCCTCCCAACCGTCACGAATTGTAAACGGCGAGGTAGTCTTGCATTCAAAGATACCCGTTACAGTTTTGCCATTGTCAAAGGTAAAATCGATCTTGAAGTCCAAGTCTGCTCGCATAAACGGGTGTTCTGGACTCTTATACATCCATGTATCCCGATATACTCTGCAATGAGCAATTCGTATGTCTTCACCGTAATGCAAAGAAAATGCAAGCTCCGTTGCAGCCTTATACTTCTCCATAAACACCTTTTGATAATGCTCGGCTACAAAAGCTTCCATTGCATGACCAAAGTCGAAGATATACTGCCGACCCTCGTCAATGACTTCGTTCGGTTTTTCGCCGATCTTGTCATAGTACAACTCCAGCGCAGTTCTCCATTTAGAGTTACCCATAATTGAAGATGCATCCGAACCACCAATACCACCACGGCGATAGATAAGCCATACATCATTCGCAAGAGCAGCTGCCGTTTTGTAGTTGCCCTTTTGAATCATGGGCTTGATGTCCTGTAACGCAGGAATAATTGTCTTGTCCTCGGTGGCATAAGTCAGCTCGTCAATGAGCATTTCTGCCTTGTCATCATCTAAATCACCCGGCATTGTAAAAACGTCATCGCAGATGCGATTGATTGCATCACAGTCGATGATTCTATCAGGCTGCCGAGGCGTCTTGTAAAGATTCATAAAATTTCCTCACTTTCTCCATTATCTGCATTTGCTCAAACACAGAAAGCTGATACACATATCTCCCATGCGGAGAGACGGCGTAACTTTCCACTTGGTCGTGATTCAGATCAACATCGACCAGTGTAAGCAAATTATCGTTGTCTGTGATTAGATCCAACTTTTCAACAGTTGGAAGCTGAAAGTCCTTCATTGGATTATCTGAATCCACAACGGCGTTAATTACGCCGTCATGGATTGTAGAACTTTCTAATTGCAGCGTGCGCGGCAAAAGCATTATGCGACCTCCTGAAATAGACTAAACTGCTCATCAGAGTCAGGAATTAAATCCTGACCCTCATCGCAAAGAACGCCCAAGCGCTTCCACTTGATTTTGGGAATATCCACCTCATCCAAGTGCTCACGCATCAGACGAATGCCTCTGCCAACCTTCTCGGTGATCTGCATTCGTTCAACTGCATTGGTCGGAGCGTCAATCACCTGTGCCAAATACATATAAATCTCTTTTGCGGTCGGCTCACATCCCTGATACAAAAATGCCACGTCTTCCGCAACAGGTCTTACATATTTGGCCGGAATGCCAACTTTTTCTGCAACATTGATTAAGCAATGTGTGGGATAATGCACGATCATCCCGTTCAAAGCTGCAATATTCTGCGGAAGAAACTCAATCAGTCCGAACATCTCTTCACAGTTTTTTGCAAACTTTTCAATATTGGCATCGCCCTTATGTTCCAGAACGATTCGCTTTTCTGTTGCAGGAAGAATAGAATAAGCACTTTGTTCCGGTGTAGTCTTAAAAAGAAACAGCGGATACAGGTTAGCACCACTCAAACCAAGGTTTGAGGTCACAAGTCGCACACTCAGCGCAGCATCGTAATACTTCGCACCGCCAGATACAACGTGCTCCAGAGCACGGATAACCTGACGATCTCGGATAACGAAATCCACGATGGCAAAATCGTCGCAGTAAGAGCCATCGAAAAACTCTACTTTTTCGTAACGCTTCTCCAGACTCTCTTTCAACTGCTCAATTAACTCCGAAATTTCCAGAGGTCGATAGTCTTTGGAATGACAGGCTACAATATTATCGCCATGCAGATAAGCCATTGACATAAACGGCTCTCTATCGCCGTATTCATTAGATTCAATCACGCTATTGATTAAATCTTCAAGGCGCTCTCTGTGATTCTTGACAAACGCACCATCAATTAAAGACGGGCAGTCAAGACCAATACGCTGCATATACATTTTGTATGCGTTAAGCTGCAGCTTTTCGCCAAAGCGATTTGTCAAGACAGCTTCGGCATCATTGTCACCGTTCAAACTCTGAAATGCCCAGTCGTTTAAATTGAGTACCCGAAACTCAGAACGATTTTCGATGTCTCTGATAATGTTCATAAACGCTTTATAATCTTTTACAATCATAATTTTCTCCTTTCAAAAGCAGGATTGCAATTAAGCAACCCATTCATCCAACAACTCAGGATACCGCTCACAAATAGCAGCACATGCCTTTTTGATTTGGTATGCGACTGCATTCTTTTTCTGTCCACAGTCAAGCGCAACACGATCACGCGTTTTTTTCGGCCCGTACAGAAACATATCGTTTGCCTTATCATAAGAGATGCCGCAAACCGCCAGCAGCTGGTCTCCATTCTCCACGGACAAAACCCTACGAAAGAGTTTGTCCGAATACTCTCTGGCTTCAATAGCAGAGGCTACATCCGTCAGATAAGTGGAGTAATTTGGCGCCAGAGCCTTTGTTACCTCGGCATCAATAAAATTGACTGCTGCCGAACTTACCCCATTTTCCAGAGCTTCCTCCTCAGATAAAATAGCCACAGTCTTAATAGGACATTCTTCGTCATCTCGACGAGGCATTTTATCTCGTGCATTTACATGCACAGGCAAGGAATGTCTGAATTCCTTCCACAGCTGACGCTTAATGGAAGCTTTAACATAGTTGCCAAAGCTGGAGTTCTTTGCATTGTCGAATCTTACACAGCAACGATAGAAAGTTTCGGCGATGACTGCATCCATATCCTCAAGATCTACAGCCGCACCAAGAGAGTCCTGATAAGACAAGGCAGTCTTGGTAAAGAAGTGCATCAAGAGACGCAGCATAATCTCAAAGCACTCGTCTTTTTCAGAGTTGTTTTGAGTTGTGGCATATACCTGATGCAAAGCATCAAAATAGTCCCAATCCATCTGCTCCTTTTTAATGCTCGGCAGATCCAAATAATCACGCAGGCTGAAGCCATAGATTTTCTGATTCATAATCTGATTCATAAAAATTTCCTCCTTGAAATAAGAAAAGAGCCACTGCGCAATGCAATGACTCTTTTTGTTTGATGTTAATTTTTTAATATAAGTTTATGAAATACACTTATGGAATAATTATAACACACTTTTGTGTAAAACAGAAAAGACCCGCAAAGCGGGTCTTTATGATAATTAAGCGAACAACTGCTCTACATTAACCACGAAATCATCAATCTCGTCATTATCATGCAGGACCGGCAAGAAGCACTGATTTACTAAACCGTACTGTTTATCGATAATGCACAGCTGTGCACCTCGACGAGCGCCAACATAGGCACTGTTTTTCGTCCAGGTTCCGGGAGGGGCAATTGTAGAACCGGTCAACACCAGAGTTCTGCCATCCGGCTCAAGACGATACTGGTGTGTATGCTCGGCAAAGATATATGTAAACTTTGTCACGCCCCACGCCTCCGGAGCTTCGTTCTGAGGGCATAATTTAATACGCTTTGACTCAGATTGTCCGTGCGTAAACATCAGCAAAGAATTCCCGTAAATGCGATATTTCCGCTGATTCAGTTCATCCAGTACATGCACATTTGGATCATTCTTGTAGCGCACCCGCAGAGCTAACATCATATCATACATTGTCTTTTCGTCGTGGTTGCCCACCGTATGAATAATGTTAATCTGCACGCCGAGCTCTTTGGCAAATCGATCGACGACTTTGGTCATCATCTCAAAGTATTCGCAAATGAGGTCTTTATAGTGCAACAAGCCGTCAAACTGCTGTGTACCATGCGCCGTTGTATGCGTGATTGTATCGCTGTTTAGCGCATCGCCGGTCATTGCAATTAGCAAACCATCCACAGGTGTTGCTTTCAGCTGTGCGATAGCCTGGTCCGTAATAAACGCAACATCTTCTGCACACTCCTTGGGCCCCCAATCAATGCCGTGCTCTCTACGAGAACAATAAGCACCAAAATGGCAATCACAAAGCTGAAATACGCCCATACGTCCATATTCGGTCGTTTTACTTTTAGGCACCTTAGGGAAAGTTACCATCGAAGCAGCCCGGTCTACAGACTTCTGCACCATCTCTGCCACATCTTCCTCCGTAAGCTGAGGGATGCGTTTTTCTACGGTTACGCGCATCGCTTCCATCGGTACAATACCATCAGGTGTCTGTGCTGGCCATTTGGACTTACGACAAGCAGTAATTGCAAACTCTGCCGGGTCTAACTCCATATAGCGAAGCATATCCTCTTCCGTAGTAAAGGTGCCAACAGGTGCCTTAATAACACCCTCCGTGTTTCCCTTCTTGTCACTTGTAACCTCGCAGGTCGTAGCGGTTTTATCGGAAAACGGAATAATTTTATTTGATTTCTCTGTCGATGCAGACGCATTCTCTGCACGACGACGCTTTCGGCGAATATATGTGCCAATTACGTTGTCGAAGTCTCTACGACTTTCAAAAGAAGAAGCATAACGCTCCCACAAAATCTGTCTTGCATCCATAGAGGCATAACCGCTATTTAACAAGTTGTCTGCCTCTCTTTTAATCTTATTAATATTTGCCATGTATTTTCCTTTCTAAAAATGTCCTTTCAGTTTCAGATCTCAATTGACTCCAAACGATCCACTATTTCATCTGGACGCATAAAGCAATCAATCTTATAATCGTAGTGCGTCCCATGACTGTTGTTGATTAAGTTCAAATACTTAACCGGCGTTCCACCTTGCTCTTTCCAAACCGCAAGATTTTTGCCGTAATCATCAATCAACATACAGTCCTTATTGATTCGATGCCCTGTTGTCTCAAAAAACCGTTCCGGTTTTGTCTCGCCCTTTTCAGCATCCACCAAAATAAAATTCTTTTCCATTTCAGGGAAAAGGCGTTTCATATACTCAATTTTTTCAGGAATTGAATACGGAAACTCACTGGCGAATGTTGAAGTGAGAATGAATACACGATCCGGATACCTGGCTTTCAAAGCCAGCATTGCAAAGATCATGTTCCATTCCGGACGGAGATTTGCAAAATAACCCTTCTTGGTCATCATCTCAACTTTATCCGGAGACATATCTCTGCGATACTCCACCAGAACGCCATCCATATCGAATATGTAGTATTTACTACCCATCCACTTTCCTCCTTAATCGATAAGAAAAGAGCCAAGCTTTCGGCTGCTTGACTCTTCATTTAATGACGTATTTGTTTTTTACTATTATATAAGTCTTCACACATGTGAAATTAAACTTATGGAATAATTATAACACATTTTGAGAAAAAGAAAAAAGAAGGCAAAAAATGCCTTCTTTTAGTTAGAATTAATTGTTATGTTCCGTGTTGTACACGCGAACGGAGCCAATTCTCCGTTCACTGACTGCACCGTTTGTTGTTTCAGCGTTAATTTGATGCATAATCTCCAGCTGTGAGTCCACGAAGTCTGCACTGGAAACGACTCTTGCTTCTACGGTAGCAGGAGATTTGATAGCGCCCCACTCCGGATTATCATGGTGTGCGACAATAATGTGCACCAATTGGCGCGTTGATTCAGCAGAAAGTTGCACCTTTTTTGCTTCTGCCTTTACCAACTCTGCACCAATAAACAAGTGACCAAAAAGTTCTCCGTCTACAGTATAGGACGAAACGCCCAATTCATCCGTATCCAGTTCAATTAACTTGCCAATATCATGCAGCAGCCCACCGACAATGACCATCTCTTTATTGATATAGTCATAATTATTGGCCAGTGCCAATGCGTTCTTAGCGACACACACAGAATGATACAACAAACCACCGTAATAGTTATGATGCATTGCCTTTGCAGCGCCCCAGTACACAAGCCGGTCCTTAAAGCGTTCAAACAGATTATTTACAACTGTTTTTAGCTTCTCGTCAGTAATCTGGTCCAGCAAATTTTCATACTCTGCCCAAAGAACATCAAACTTCTTCGGTGCAGTAATCAGAAAATCAGCCTTATCGTATTTATCTGCCGGAGCCAGTGTGTAGCGGTTGACGATGTAACCCATCGAACCGTTATACTTACTGGAGGCAATGGACGCATCTAGAATGGTTCCTGTAGTAAAACCGCAGTTGGCCTTGTCCGTTTTGAAAATGCGAGCCGTAATCACAGACTCTCCGTCAATGAGGTCAACCATCAGATAAGGCGCACCGGTCTTATCTTCCTTTTGTGAAATGTTGCCCACCATAACCGGCATCTTCAGCTGAATTTCACTCTCCATAAGTTCTTTAAGTTTTGACATAATATTTTCTCCTTAATGATATTTTTTGAAAAAGAAAAAGCCACTCCGGAAGGAATGACTTACTTCTTTATATGACTATATTGAAATTATACCACACAATTTGGCGAAAGCAAAATTATGTGAACAGAGCGGACAGTTTTTGCCAAAATGACAGTTTTTGGACTGAAAACTCAATCTCTTTGGTACGATACTCCGTAACAATTTGCCCGTTTACGTTATTGAATGCCTCGGCGACCACTTTATATTTCTTGCCTGCTTCCAGTTTGTTTGCAGTATAGGTCTCTGTATCTCCACTGTAAATCAACACATAATCTTTAGTGGAGCCTCTGTCCGGGCACAAATACAAATTAAAACCGTCTGCATCTGTAGAACTGCACTTGAAAGTTACCGTCTGATCATCTTTTGGATATGCCTCTACTGTAAAAGACGTATCATCAGCTGAAGTAGTTGTGCTCTCTGCTTGAGTGCTTTGCTCTGTTGCACTGTCTGTTGGTTTTTGCTCTTCTTCCGGAATATCTTCACCTGTTATTTCCGGCTTTGTTGTTGGTCTTGCTGTGGACGGCTCAATGGGTCCTGGAGTGAAGGCGTGTGTTGTAGAATGACGACGCGTCGTGATACGCGGCTTTGTTGTCGTTACTCTGCGTTTTGTCGTCGTGTGCTTTTTTCTTGTGGTGGTTCTGCGTTTTGTCGTTGTGTGTCTCTTCGTTGTTGTGTGCCGCTTTGTAGTTGTATGTCGTTTTGTAGTCGTATGACGCTTTGTTGTCGGCTTCGCCTGAATGTTAATGGCAAATTCGCGCGAAGAACGCGTTCCGTCGTTACCAATGGCTACACAACACACAGATCCGGATCCTCTTGCTCCACCTGTTAAGTGCAAAGTTGCAGAGCGTCCGTGACCGGAAATAGAAGCACCACTTAATCCACCCTGCAAAAACCATTCTACACTGGATAATGAAGTTCCGTGAGATGTATAGACTGTTGCTGAATATGTATAACTCCTACCTGCCGAAGGAGATCTGGCACCTGAAATAGAGACACCCGTCATTTTAGCTTCTGCGCAAAATGTTGGCAATAGCAACGCCAAGCATAAAATGAAAACAGAAACAATTTTTAATGCTTTTTTCATCATGCCACCACCTTGATATTTTGAGAGTGTTGCAACAGATAAACCAACTCGCCTTCATTCTGACACGGCAGCCAGAAGTCATCGCCGACCCGAACTTCTCTCAACCCGTTATCGTTAACACGATATACGCAGTTACTGAAATAAGCAGCATTGACAAAGCAGAACGGTTCATTTACCTTTACACCCAGCAACTGGCACAGTAGCGGCAAATGCTCATTTGCCTTATTCTCTTGTCTCAGCTGCTCTCTTTTCTGTGACGCATTTGATCTATCAGAAATTGTTGGTTGATCCTGAATGCTTACTTTTGTGGTGTTCTTATCGCGTGGTGCAGATTGCTCTGTTTTTTCACTCTCTGGCTTGGTAGTTGCAACCGGCTCTTGAACAACCACATCATGCACCGGCTTTAGGCTCTTTGTTTCGTTTTGTTTCTGTGAAACATTCTCATTATTATTTGTACGCGCCGTAGCATTGTCTGTATTTACCTTTTCGTCTTTTGCGAATGCGTGTCCGCATCGGTTACAAAACTTTGCTTTTGCGGGCATTTCGTTGCCACATTGTGGGCATTTCTTTGATGTCTGCGTTTGCTCTGTTGGCAATGATGCTTTATTTTCTTCAGATAATTCCAAAGTGTCATCCAAAGTGTCATTTTGACACTTTGGGGATATTTGAGGATCCAGCGGAGCCTTTGAGATTTCTGCGTCTGTATTGTCGTTTAAGTCTACATTGTCAAATAGATCAGGTGCTTCGATAATTTTGCGCCCTTGATTTTCATACATCTTAATACGACCGTGCCACAATACATTTTGGTCATCATATTTTAAATTACCAATTACAATTCCTGTGTTTTTCTTTTTTTCGTTCCATCGCTGTTCTGTCACACGATCTTCATACTCTGTACCAGGAGCCCAATAAAACCCCAGTTCATATAAAGCCTTAACAAGCCGTTTCATCGTCTGTATATCCGGACAATGGAACGCAATGCTGTTTAAATCATCATGGTCTGATAGAACCGCTTGGATTTTTTCTTTATCCGTCAAAACTATATTGCCTCCTTGATGCTATTTTTTTGTTCTAAAGACACCAAAGTTATACCACAAAATGGTCAAAAAGAAAAAGGTGACCGATATGGCCACCTTTTAGCATCATAAACTCAAAATTGTGATTTTACATCCGCCCGTTCCCTTTGCATAACAGGCGGCATGTCCTTGTGGAGTGAAAACATCAATCCTTCCAACAGAAGAAAGTCCACCTCCACCTGTGTCGGCTACTGTATAAACAACACCGTCAACGCTGATTACTGCGCCTAAAGGCAGCCAGTTACATGCTACAATGTGCGGATCTGACATTCCGTTATAAATGTGCTTTCCGGACGCTGTAATGCCACGACCGTTTCCATTGCAGGTCGCACAGGCGCAATAATGCGTTTTTCTTCCGAAGATCACCTGTCCAACAGAAAGACTACCATAAGAACTGCGCCCGCTTGTTCTGATTTTAGAACCAACAGAAACAATCTTACATTTTGGTTTCTTTGCAATTTTCTCAGACACCTTTTTACGATGTGCGATTTTTCCATTCGCGTAAGTAAACTCCTCATAGCGAACTTCGCGCTTGCCTCTCACACCTTTTTGTGTCACTTTCGTTTCACCTGCAGACAAGTTCTTATCGTATTTTGTTTTGACAGAATAAGCAATGTCTTTTGTTTTAGTCACCGACTTTTTATAGGCTTTCCAATACTCTAAGTTTTGATTTGCCTTCAGTTTTGCATTCGGCTTCTTATTTAACTTGTCATACTTGCCCACCTTGATGCCTTGACGCTTTAAAAAGTCTTGAACTGTTTCTCCCATGTAATATCGGGACGTTCCGCTCACGCCATCATTTTTGAAAGTAATGAAATCATAGCTTCTAAGCTCAATAATTTGTCCCTGCTTTATTCTGTCAGATACAGAGCCATTTAATTCTTGGTTTGCAAGCGACAAATGCAGTTCGTCTAAAACTTCGCCCACAGTTTGTTTTGTCGTTTCGTGTTCATACAGCACACCGTCACGGTTGATAAAGATATTTTTATTTCGATGTACTGTGATCTGACAGTCATTCACTTTTGACAGATCAATATTATCTTTATCTTCAAGTTTGATGTACTTTGTTGTTAAATCGGATAAATCCTGTGGCGTCATAAACAAAGAATAAGTCTTGTCTTCGTCCTGAACTGTATACTCTTTCGTTTGTGCAGCCATTACAGCTGATGGTGTAATCATCAAAAAGACGATCAAAAACGAAAATAAGACCGGAACGAAGCGGTGATTTCATTTGCCAAAATCTTTTCTTTTCAGCATAATAATTGCCTCCAAATAATAATATTTGGGTACAAATGTGTAGTTTAGCAGAAAAAAGCACAAAAAAAGAAGGCCCTGTTTAAAACAAGGCCACAATATGCTCAAGCGTACTGCCGAATCATAAACCACACAATCGTAACAATGCCTACAATGATGTAGCCAATATTAACGGCAAACTCGTGTTCTTTCAAATACTTCTTGATTTTATCCATTATAATTACCTTTCCGAGCCGTTATCATTGTAAATTTGTTACTATATTGTAACCCTTGGCTCTAATTGTAACACTTTTGTAATTTTTAATCAAGTTTGCAGAAATTATGCACTACCGGGAAAGATTGTCGAGATGGCTGCAGACTCCCAAATCGAACTAAATGTGGCAAAATCATTTCCCTTGTTATTACTAATCGCCAAAACGACGACCGCAAAGATAACCGCAAACACAACAATAGCAGCGATAGTCACAAGTTGGCGCTTTGTAGCGTTTTTTGTCAAAGCGCTGCTCTCTTGCATATTATCCTGCTCTTCTGGCTCTGTCTTTTCTACCTTCTGGGCTGCCGGATCAATGGCTTGAACGCCATCAAAAAAGTTCTCCGGAATTTCAAAACCACACTCCATGCAGAACTTTGAGCCGTCATTTTCAAGCACTTCTCCACACTGCGGACACTTGCGCTGCTTTATATACACCGGCTCCGGTGTCACAACATCCGGTCGCTTTTCCGAATCATCATCAGCTTCAGCAGATTCATCACTAGACGTGTTTTTTTGCTGCTGTATTCCGAACAACTTCTCTTTAATTTCGTCTAAATTTACATTTTCATCCGCGTCTGTTCCATCAAAGAGCTGGTCATATTCCACGACAGTTCTCCCCTGGCGTTCATAAAACGATTTGTTGCCAAAAAAGATTAGCTTAGACAGCGTGAGGGAGTAACAAGTATGCTTGCCATTCTTCTTCCATTTCGTCAGCACTTCTCCATTTCTGTCAAAGTGTTCAAACGGATTTACAGACTCGGACCAATAAAAGCCCACATTATATAAAACAGTTATTAAAGTGCGTGCCTTTGCTTCTGTATCACAATGAATTGCGAACGCAGGCAGATCTTCTGCGTTTTTTGTTACAAAGCCTAATACAGCTTCCGTTTTATTCTTCAAAACTATATTGCCTCCTTGATGTTATTAAATTGCCGCAGAATACCACGCCTGAACAACGGCTCAGACGTGGATAATGCGACTATGCTGTATTATAAACTGTTTTCGCGTATTTGAATGGCTGTAATCGCTTGGTACTTACAACTTTTTTGAAATCGTTATTTTTGATAGATACGTAAGCGCCACGGTTTTGTGCGCCAACCACTTCAAATGTTCTGTTACGCCAAAGCACCGTATCATGCGGTTGGTACGGATATCGTTGTCTTCTGACAGACATCCTGCCTTTGGAAATCTTTTGCTGTCTGTATGGATGCAAGTTCTCACCATTCAGGTTTTTGTTGCGAGTTGTTCGACCGTTAAATAATTCTTTACCGGTAGCCTTTTGACCCGTCCTTGCATCCACATATTTGGCATCGTAGAACTTTACAAGACAACGATTATTCTTACGCTTCTCTTGCCAGAACACCGGTTTACACCGGTGCTTTGGCTGTTTGTCGCCGATACAATACGCATCGTTGTAATGTGTTTTGTCCAGCTGCAAATCTATCCGTTTGGATTTTGTCAAATAGCCAAACGTCTCTACAACCGGAATTGTGTATTCATCACGCAGCTGAGTGATTAGCATTCGTCTGACCGTAGACATAAACGTCTCCGGTTTGAAAGACTTTTGCTTTGGTTGTAGACCATATAAAATCTGCCCCTTTTGATGATTACGTGACGTATGACACTTGCTACACAAAGTCAATGTATTTGCAGGTGTATTTGAATGATCGTTTTTCCAATATCCGATATGATGCATGCGAAGCACTGCACCATCTCGGAAAGCATTTTTACCACAGATTTGGCAAGTGTAACCGTCTCTGTAGAAAGTGTACTCACGCAAATTTTGGAAGTCGTACATCTCGCCCTTTTGATATCCCCCACCGGAGATATCCGGGTTCTTTAATGCTTGAATATCGAAATTTGCGGTCTCTACATAGATCTTTGTAATCGGCAGAAGATGCATCAACTTTCGAATGACCTTTTTGTGGCTGTCCAGCTTATGCTGAATACTTGGTGCCAACCATTGGTCCGGTCTTCTGCGATTATCAAATCTTGGCTTGCGATATCTCAAACGATTGCGACGCGTGCGACGATATGCTCGTCGATCATCTAATCGTTTGGATTGGTTTTCTAAAAGCTTTAATTCACCTGAAAACAATTCTTTGTTATCAGTACAAGCAGAAATGCCAATATGTTGATAACCGGCATCAATTTTCAGATCAATGTCCTGTGTATTGTTTTCCGTTTCATAAAGCAACTGGATTGTAAACGGATTGCCACTTACGACCTGAGCTTTGTTGCTCTTCAACAGTTTGCGTACATAGCCACATCTTTCTGTTGGCATCAGTGGCTGGCCGTTTACATCTAAGACATATACCATCATAAGATATGGCTCCTTTCAATAAATTTGGTCTGGAATGACCAGCGCGCAGACGGAGCCAAAGGCCCGGTCTGTGGTAAACCCACATCGTCAATGTTATGAATTGTTTGTTGTGTACTGCACGTCTTCGACCCCATCAAAGATTTTTAACAATACACCGTAGTGCAAGGGGCTTGTGGAGCACCCCTTGGTACCTATTTGACAGCCGAAGCTGCCATTAAAGCATAACGTAGCACTCGAAGTGCTTAGACTAATCAACTATGGACTTGTAATTACTCACAAGCCCCGACTGACTATTTTACGGTCAGTCTGGGGTAATTGACTCAAAGTTATTCCTCCTTTTTAGATTCACCTATTTATTAATACCACAAATCAAACAAAACGAAAAAAGGCCGCCCGAAGGCAGCCTTTCTAATTATGATTTTTCTGACTCAAAAGCTTTGCGAATGTGAATCACATCAACATGATCTCCTTCCGGAATCACATATCTGTTTTGCACAAGAAATCGCAGAATATCGAACATTTCCGGATCTCCGTTGAACTTTTGTACCGAGTTGTACCGACCATAAGTCTTGACACTCTGCGCAATGGAGCGAATCCACTTCCACTTTGCGTAGTATCCAGACTTAACTTTGAACATAAAGCCCGATGTGTCTTGCAGGACATAGCCTTCTACAGGTTCACCCTCTTCTCTGTAGTCTTCTTTGATGACTTCGGCATACCAGTCCGAAAATTCATCCCAAGTATTGAATACATACGAGCGTTTTTTAACAGGCAATTCTGCACAACGAGCAAATTCTACCAAATCGCTATAATCTAAAGTTGCAAAGTCCAGCGTGTTATGAATCGCATCTAAAAGGACGATGTGAGGGTCTTGATACTCAATGATATGAGGATCGTTTACAGGGTCAATGACTTCAAACACAAGCGTCACTGCGTTCCCGGAATCATATCGAGATTTCAAGAATTCTCTAATTGAACTCAAAGCTTCAGATTTGTCCTTAAACATATCCCGGAAAATTTGCTTAAAGCATTCTATGAAATCGCCATCCAACGAGCCTTTTGTTGAGAACAACAAGTCCTCGGTTTCCGGATTCCAACCAAGCAAGCCAAGGAAGCCGTTTTCTTTTCGATAAGCCGTTACAGGAAAATTCAGTGTGTTTTTCAGTACATTCAGCTTTGTTTCGGGCATTTCATCAACACGAAAGAATTTGTCATATGAACGCAGAACGATTTCGTTTGTTTTTGTGTTGATAAACAAACCTCGCGCCTTGATTGTTGCACAATTCCAAATTCCACGTCTAAAAGCATTGCGAGAAAAATTAAAGGATGAAATATCTCCGAATTTTCTCTCCTTAATCAGACAAGCTCTGGGATTGTCGTTAAGAGGAGCACGAAAAGCCTCAACAGCATCTTGTACGCTGGTCAAACGCTTATTTTTGTCAAACACCTCTGTGTGCGGCTGACGGTAGACAGTATTTGGAATTTCAGACACAGAAACACTTAGTCTGTAGCCATAATACTCACCCGGTGACAGTGTAACAACACGCAAATTGCCGCCAAGTTCAATTTGGCCTTCCAAATTAAAAGCACGATCATTAACCTGGACCGGCTCTTCAGAAATATTTCTGTGGCCATGAAAAGAATAAACATCTTCGCCAGAGTTTTGACAAAATGTTTCGTCGCACATTTTGCTATCCTCGTATCCACCAGCACCTTTGATCAGCTCACAAGTAGGCGTCAAAAGTGTCGGGATATTTGTTACACCGCCATGTGTGCATATCAGCTTATTGCCGTTGAATGCAAATAAACCACATTGCCAAAGCGAACGATAAAATCTGCGTACTTCTTTTTTGTCAACACCTGCAGACTCCAATTCTTTTGCCGTCACATCATTGAACACATCAGATTTTGTGGATTCATGATTTGCCCAACGCCAAAGATGAATTTCGTGATTACCTTCCAAACAATAAACATTTGGTTTTTTAGCAAAATCCATCATGGCTTTCAGCATCTCAACATTCTCTAGGCCACGATCCAAATAATCGCCCAGAAAGACATACGCATCGTTTTCAGAGTATCCGCCCACCGAATGAAGCCATTTCTGGAAGCAGCTGTTACATCCGTGCAGATCGCCAAGAATATGTACACGTTTGTACTGATCCAGCAATACATACACATTATCTTTCAACAGCCATTCCAATTCATCTAACAAAATCGGTTTGCAAAAAGCAGGAACACCTGCCGTCTCCTTTAATCGTGCAGCCATTCTGTCGATGACGGCATCAGGCACCACTTTTAAAGAATCTCTTTTTTGATTTCGTCTCTTGCATTCCTCTACCGGCACATCTGTGAAATCCAGCAATCGCACGCGATAACGGTACTTTTCGGCTAAAGCCTTGTATTTGCCAAAATTCTTTGTATCAACATGCGTTGCATCGATGACGGTCAAATCACCTCTCTGCATTCTTTTTTCCAGCAGCTGAAAAGTAAGCTGCCATGCATCGCTAGATACACGTTGATTGATGCCGACGGTTCCGTCCGGAAGCGTTGCCGGAGAGGCTAGCATCAGGCGGAAGTTATCTGGGCTTAGCGTATAGTTTCCCAAGCCTAACTTCTTAATTGCCGTAGACTTTCCGCTCCCCGGCAGTCCTCTTGTTAAAATTAAAGTTCTCAAAAATGAGTCTCCTTTCCAATATTACATTTTTTGAATTTGTATACAAAAAGCAGTTATCCCGAAATTCGAAACAACTGCAATAAAAAAACTTATCAAAAAAATTATACCACAAAGTAAGATAAAGCAAAAAAGCCACCCGCAGGCGGCTTAAAAGTTATACATTTCTCAAAACGCGGCAGATACAGCATCCAAAGGTACAGCATTCCGGCTAAACAACAAAATAGCAATAAGGTAAAGCACTATTGTCAACACGACAAATACACCAGGAAGAATAAGACCACACAAATTCAGTTTTTGGCACTTTTTCTTTTCCTCTTTGTATTCTGGCAGATCTGGCACTGCATTTGCTTTGCTTAATCCGAAGCCGCCTAAAATCCACGAAACGATTGGTATGAAGAACGAAATAACGATTGCTAAAATGCCTAATGTCTTAGAATTAGATAACTCATTCATCCAATCCTTTTGCGGCTGTCGTTGCATATAGTATTGGTTGCGATAGTCGTTATCCAGTTGCTGTTGCTGGTCTTGATACACGCGCTGCGTATATGGATTTTCTTGCGCAGGATGAAATACACCTTGCTCTGCGACTTTCACATCTTCTGCCACGTTTGCCGTTGAATTGATACTCTGCTCGACAGCTTCTGTCTGCGTATTTTGTTGGTTCTGTGTATTGTTTTGATTCTCTTGCATTTTTAGTCCCCCTTTTTTGATGTTAATGCAAATAATGTTGTGGATTGACGGCATAGGATTGGCTTGAACCACCCACACGCACTTCAAAATGGCAATGTGGTCCGGTTGAGTTGCCAGTAGAGCCGCTCAGAGCGATTTGCTGACCTTTTTTGACGTGCTGCCCCTCGTATACAAGACGTTGGTTATTATGTGCGTAGAGCGTGTATGCAGGTTCTCCTGATGTCGTAGTCTTATCGTGACGAATAACAATATAGCGACCGTAACTTCGGTAACTACCATCCCCATTTGTAAGATCTTTTGACACGATAACCGTACCGCTTTCAGCAGCAACAATTCTTTGATTTACACGACCGGCAGTAGAAAAGTCGCACCCAGTATGTCCCGGATAAGCTCCAAAACCGCAAGTGATCGTTCGATATGCCGGACAAGGATAAGTGAGAGACAACGTGTGTCTTTGCGTGGCATGTTGTTTCGTTGTCGTCCTATGTGTTGTGTGTTCTTTTTGTGTTGTTTCTGTATTGTTGTGCGATGTGCTTTTAGATGTTGTTGTGTGTTTCGTTGTCGTTTCAGTTGTCGTTGTGGCTTTTGTGGTTGTTTCTGCGTATTTGCGATCTGCAGCTGCAATATCGTCATCGATCTCTGCAAGTTCCGCAGCCGTCATTGCTCGAAGCTCTCCGTATCGCTCAGTTTCCTTTGCAATATCCAAAACCTTTTGGTCTGTCTTTCTTTTTTCGGCAGCCAGGCTCTTCTCTTCAGACACCAAAGTCTTTTCTTTAGCCGTCAACTCCGTTTGAAAAGCCCGCAGTGATTCTTTTTGATTACCCAGTTCTTTTTGTTTATCTTTTAATTCTGCTTGACGAGTTTCCAGCTGTTCTTTTTCTGCAACAATCTTTTCTGTTTGCTGTTTTACGGAAGCCAACAAAGATGTGTCTCTCTTTGACACTCTATTCACCATCTCCAGACGGGTTAGAAAGTCTTGAATGCCGTTGCTTTCCAACAAAGCAGCATATTTGCTAATATTACCGCCACTGATATATAACGCGCGCATTCTGGTCGCATATTGCTTATAAGTACCCTCGAAGTCTTTGGTTAAGCGATCAACTTCTTTTTGTTTTTCAGCAATATCTGCAGCGGTCTGATCAATACTCTCTTCGGTTTGCGGTATCTGCTGGCGAATACGATTCGTTTCTTCTTTCGTCGCTTGTACCAGATCTTTGTTTTGTTGATACCTTGCTTCTAAAAGAGAAATTCGCTGATTTAATGCGTTCAAGTACGCCTGGCTTTCTTTTCCCTGTTTTTCCAGATTCTGAAGCTGTGCATCGATCTCTTCCAGCTGTTCTTCTAATGTTTGCTGCTTTGCAGAAGCCGCAGCTGAACAATTTGTATTACCGCAAAATGCAAATGTACACACAATCAATGCCACACAGCAAGCTCGCAGCAATATCTTTTTCAAAAATTCTCACCACCTTAAAAATAAAAGGAGAGCTTTTGCTCTCCTTCCAATGTTCTGTATTTAGTTGTCAGTCATACAAGTCCGGATAACATTCCGGAAATGCAGTCGGACCATTACTCGGATTCTTGTTCTGCTTCTTGTACTTGTACTTGCCGTCCTTTTGGATCTCGTACAAATACCACACCGGTTCGCCATAATCCGTTTTGGAAATAATGTATTTTGTCTCGCCCTTTACGACATATGTAATAACCGGATGCTCGCCTTGCGGTAGTTTATCAAAGACTTGTCCAGATCTTTTTGCACTCAAAAAAATCACTCCTTATGAAAATTTTAACACAAAATTGCGATTTGGCTAAATGACACCAACAAGTTCCGGAACAAGCGCCTTCAGATCACGAATTTGCACATAGTTCGCGCCCCTTTTCTCTGCCAAGTCCAGTATTTTCTGAACTTCCTGTTTCGAGGTGGCAGATTGAATCTGATTTTTAATTTTCTGATATGTTTTGCTTTGCATGTTTTTCCTTTCTAAATTACGATTTTGTGAAGTATTTGAAATATTTTGTCATTTTTATGCAAATAACAGTTGCATTTTCTTGTGTGTTCTGCTAAACTGTTGGTGAGATGACGGCAACGGCATCAACCTTTTTTTCTTTTCTTTTTTTATTTCTCTTATGGACACAACAACTTGTGTCTTTCTACAATCGTGTATTATGCGCATGTCATCTCGACAAGAGCATCCGGTAACGGGTGCTCTTTTCTTATTTTGCTTTTGACAAGATTTCAGATAGTGTTCTTGGCGTATAATTCATCCACGGCATCATACAACCCACATTGTACATTAGAGCCAAATTTTTGGGTGCCCCATCCCAGAAATTATCGTCTTTTTCTCGAATCAGAGACAGACACTCTTGGACCAATTGATTCTCTTTTGTTTTGTGTACATGGCCATACAACATCACTGTATCCGGACGATAATCGTGCTTGTAAAATAGTGTCGGAAAATGGCTCATAATAACCGTGGTTCCGCAATCTTTGATCTCTTTATAGTCACACACTTGAGCAAAACATTTTGCCAGTCTGCCGGGAACATGTTTGGGATCGTGATTGCCACGAATAAGGAACTTCTGCCCATTAAGGCGTTGCAAAATACTAATCCACACATTTTCGTCTCTGCTCCAGCAAAAGTCACCAAGAATGTAAACCTGATCTCCGTGCTTGACAACGCTGTTCCAATTGTGGATCAGCGCTTCATTCATTTCCGCTACACTCGAAAAAGGACGATTATCGAACCCGATGATATTGCTGTGATTAAAATGTGTATCTGCTATGTAGAAATTTGCCATTATTCTCCCTCTTTTGTTTCAATTTTTCGCACAATGTCCTGCCCGCGCCATTCTTGCAAAACTTCCGGATTGGTCAAATAATTATCCATTTGCCGGATGAATGGAACCACATCTCCAAAATCCAATGCCCTGTGGTCAAATACAATCGTGATTGGCAAGATCCGGCGGATTTGAACGGATTTGTTTCCGTGCTGGTCAGTTACAACAACCGGCTTGTCCTGCACAGCACCGAGTGCAAAAGCACACACCTGTGGCGGTACAATTTCGATCAACGTCCCAAAACCCTTTTGCTCTCTGTACAGTGAACCAAGATTGGAAATTGTCACAGTTCCCTGTTCGATATCTTCTTTCGTCAGTCGATCCTTTTCGGGAATGCTATAATATTTTCTTCGCTCGCTTCCCTGTTTGGTTTTGACTTTATGTTTGCCAAACTTTGAGCCTACCAAACGGTAGAATGCCTGCTTGATGTTGCCGTCTTTCAGTCCGTCCATCGTGTCACTTAAAGACACTTCGTACATGACCTCATTGAGATCTGTATTCTTCATTCGTCTATCAACTTCGGAAATGTACTCGGCCATTCCAATCAGAGACTTGTTCTGGAAATCCATCAAGTTCACAGTCATCATCCGCCCATCCGGCAGCAACATTGGCATTGACACATTGATTGAATCAAATGTTTTTAGTTCTCCCTGTACCAGCCGACGTTTGAAATCCAAATGGCTATTTAACTTCGGCGCTGCTTTTAATGACTCAACGATCAGCTTGATTAGCACCGTATTGATCGTGATGTTTGTTTTTGTACTTTCTTTAACCCGCCGATATGCCTTAAGCAAGTCTGTTACGTCTGCCTCATACAAATAAGAGACATGAGGAATTTGTTCCCAGCTTTCAGATGTCATATTAGCGACGATTTTTCTTTGAATGTCAAAAATTTCTGACTGGTGATTTTTCTTTTTACTCAATCGAATCGCTCCCTGTTTTGCATTTTTCGTTATATTCGTAATTTTCGTTGTTATCTAAAAACTGGCACCGGGTGTCCGGTGCCATCAAAAGGAGAAAATATCGGGAAGTCCCGACATCTATTAATACCACAATTTGCAGAAAAACAAAAAAGAGCCCAAAATTTGAGCTCTAAATGAAATTAAGTATGAAATTCCGTTCCAGGCGCACCCCATGCGCCACTTTCTCGGCATAATTCTGCTATGCTTTCTGAAGTCTCTTCGTCCACATCGAAATTGGTCTCAATCAAATAATCATACAGTTCTTCTGGCGTTGTGATCCGCCGCGTGATTGTATTGCCCTCGTCATCATTCCACTGAATGAGCGGATCAACCTTTGGTGCATCAAACAAATACCAGCTGACGCTTTCGTCCTGGTCATGCATGATACGTTCCAGAAGTTCAATCATTGCGGTGCAAAGACTGTCTCCGATTTGAATTACCGGATAGCCGTCACAAAATGAACCGATGGCGGCGTTTGCGTTGCTGCAATCTTGCAAGTATTTGCGAATTTCCAGAACATATGCAGAAAATTGTTCTCTGGTCAATATAGGACATTGATTATTTTCCAAGCTTAATTCCTCCTAACCACCAGTTCGTTGATGGTCATTTGCAATTCTTGAATTCGCTTATAATCTGGTTCTTTTGGCAAAGCAGTGTTATTATTATCGTATTCTAAACGTTTTTCCAAACCGGAAACCAAATCAAAGAATTCAGGAATGGGTCTGTCATTAGCGTCCAGATATGCGCCGTTGCGAATGCTTAAAAGGGTTGCTCTTTCCGGCTCCGGTCGATATGTGACAATCTGCCCCTTTTCTAACAGATCAAAGCACATTAGGTACAAGCGAACCAGATGCATCATATGCTTGCCAAGTTTCTGCTTAGAAGCTGCTTTCGAATTTCGAGAGCCAATTTTGTTATACTCTTTGATAATTGTTTGTAGCTCACGCATCATACCAAGATAGTCACGAACCGGATAGTGATTTAGATTGCAGTCAATAAAAATTTCCTGCTCTAAAGAATTTGGAGCCATTTCACTCGCATCATCGAGATACAGTTGAATACCGCCAGCTGTGTCTGCATATCGTTCTCCAAAAGAACAAAAGGCGTGCTGCATGCTTTTGAGAATATGGCCTTCTCTTTCCGTATCTGATACTTTACGTACAGCCTTGTTATTTAGACGCCACAACTGCTGGTTAGCATACCCACCGAAGGAATTTACGCATTTTTTAGACAAAAACAAATCACGATTATCGAAAAGCATTTGTCCAATCTCAGACTTAAAAAGCGTTTCTTGATTACCAAGCATCTCGATGACATTCGGATTGCAATTACTGAGAAGTTGAATAATTTTGTTCAGTGAATACACAGTCGTGTCTGTTTTGTTATCCGTGAACACGCCGAAGTCACGGCCCAGTAGGATTTCGCTTTTTGAATTTAGTACAATACCACGCACATCAATATCGGATGTTTCCACGTTTGTGCCATAGGCGTAGGATCCGCCCAACGTCAGGAAGATCAAGTTATCTCCCAGTCTTTCATTATTTAGAAACGCATAATCTCCGGTTCTGTTTTTAATTTGATTGAAACTAAGCTCCATTTTTTATCTCCTGGATGGTTGAAACGTATTGATAATTGTTTTGTTTAATAAGGGTAAGCACTTTATTTACAAATTGGTTTGACAAGAGATCAACTATATCATCACCATATGTTTCGAGCTTGCCAATGTCTACGATTGGCAGATTGTATTTCTCAACGTCTTTCGCTTCGATTGGCGTGTGAAATGTATGTTTTCCACCTATGTCGTAGAACAAAAAGAATCCGTATCTTGGCTTCGATCGATCTTCAACATCCCCAAACCAAGTTTCACAGCCCCTATCATCGTCCCAAAAACAATTTTCCCACACAAAGTCGCCATTTTTCGCATGCCTTGTATAAGATGAGTCGTAGTCATAAATACGGACGCGCTCATAGCCACGGAATTCTCGGTGAATGCAAATAGGACGCAAGACGGTGAGAAGAACTTCTTTTTTACGATAATACTCATCTCGCTGCTCTTCGGCTTTTCCAATGTTGTCATATTTGTCATACCAATATCTATTGTAGCGACCATATTCTCTATATTCTCGTGCTTTGTCACGCCAATTTTTGGCTCTCTTATTTACGCTGAAGAGACAGTCTACAAGCATTTGATCAGTGATAATGCCTTTTTTTAAATTATTCGTATATTCCACAGGAGTTCTCATATTATTACTCTCTTTGTTAATGATTCGTTTTAAAAAATGGGGAAACGCGAAGCAGCCAGATAACGGCTGACTCCTTCGCGCAAGATGTGTTATGGACACACCTCTGTTACACTTATTAATACTGCATTTTCAGAAAAAAGAAAAAGCAGCCGGTTAATTCCGGCTGCGTTGTTGTTTTAAATTTTGAGTTCACCAATAGAATTCTCTGGGATATAGAATATATAATAGTCTCTCGCAGGACGCTCTGCCCAAAATCTGGATTTGCAAGATTTATACTGTCCGTATCGAACGGCGACCCTGGGCTTCTCTGACGCATTAATGGTTTCAATTCTTACTCTGGGCACATTGGTTGCTGCCAGTTCGTCAAGAATAACACGCTCCACTTCTCGACCGGTCTCGTCGATATAATGGAACTCATAATTTCTTGCATTCGCATAATATGTCTTGTCGGAACAAGCGCTCTGAACTTTCGATTTTTCCACTGCGTCATACTTTAGAAAAATCTTCTCTTCTTCTCCACGTTCAAACGGTGCCAAGTCAAATGTCTGAGCCCTGTCTGTCGGAACCGAGGTGTCATCTAAGTCAAACGCGTAAGAATTCGCCGCATATAACCAGACATACACCGACAGGGCGCTTAGCCACGTACCGCCAATACAGAACAAACTCACACTATCGTTGTGACATAACAATCCAATGATACCAACGATAAGTACGCCGAAAGTGATTCCTACGTATGCTTTAAGATAATTTGATGCACTTTTTTTTACCATGATTTTTAATACTCCTTAATATTTTTTTGGAACAAAATAAGCTGTCGCTAAAAATGTTCTCATCTATTAATACCTCGAAATTACAAAAAAGAAAAAAATAAACCCATCGAATTCGAAGGGTTTAAGTATATTTTCGAGACAAAAAAATAAAAGGAACTCAGTTAAGAGTTCCTTTTATTTACAATAACAAATCACTCGACTATAATGAAATTACCCCTGTGGTGGGAGTGTGCTCGTAGACTTCTATTGGGAGGGGATGCCATGTACAAGTATTTTGGCGTGCTAATGTTCTGTGTAGGCGTTCTTGTGATTTTGTTGGGAATTTTCGCAGAAGATGACCGCAGTCACAACGCTTTCACGGCGATTGGTACAGCATTTACGGCCTTTGGGCTAAAACTAATCGCTTAAAACCAAATTACATCATCGTTACTGACAAGCCCTTAGTCGAAAGAATTAATGTGCGAGAAATCGCGATTCAGGAGATTAGCTGCATGAGCGGCTCAAGATAGCTGTTGCAATAAAGGAGAATAATCTTTAGGTTAAGCTGCTTTTTTAAATCGAGTGCACTTTCCCCTCCCGCCAAAATTATACCATATTTTTTATGCCTAAAAACAGGCAGAAAGGAAAAGTTATGAAAGATAAATTCAAAAGTTTAGGCAAAAGAATTGTGGCGATTCTTTTGTCGGTATTAACAGTTACAATGATGTTTCCGTTAAGTGCTTTTGCGGCAACGGAAAACCTCGGTGCTGTGTCGGGTGCAAACAAACTTGACATCACCGTATCAAACACATTACTGATTATGGCACAATGCCCTGACGCAACTCAGCTCAAATCCGCAAATTCGTGTGGAGAGCTTGACGCATCTATTAACAAAGGCGAAAAAGGAATTAAAATCCTTGAGCCTCATGATTACATTGATGAAAACGGCGAGCAAAGAACATTATACAATGTCAAATATGTATTTGATGTTTCACAAACCAATGCTCAGCCACAGCCTGCAAAGTCTTTTGACCATTCACCAAAGGCACTTGTTAAGGCTATGCTTAATGCAACGGTTCTTAACAAGTCGGCAGTTGATGAGCTTCCTATCAATAACTCAACTGCATACTTTGATGATAAGAGCAAAACTCTTATGATTAAAAGACATTCCGAGACACTTGCAATGTTCAAGGATATTGCAAGAGAGCTTTCACTTGCAGAAATTGCCAACAACAGTGATGAATACAATCGTACCGAGTGTATTCCGTCTGCCGTATGTGCGTCATATATACTTTGTGAAAAGTACGGCATTGATAACTCCGACATAAATGTTGCAAGTGCCAAAACAATGTGGAACGGCAAGGAAAACAAAGATGTTCGCACAATGCTTACAATGGCGAATGACAGCGTTTATTCCGTAAGCAAAGACATTTATGTTGAAATGAACAAGGCAAAGGACAAGGAGCCGAAAACACAGGGACAGACAAGATAGGAGGTAACTATCCGTGAAAGAAGAACGATACTATCTTGTATTTAATGATGACGAACAGAGCCTTTTAATAAGGTTTTTAAATGACGAATGAACTGCTCAATTAAAAAACGGAAAAGCCGTTGATTCCATTGATGAGCTAATCGTAAAAGTTGGCAAAGCACCTTTGAAAAAGATTAAAGTTCTTGAAAGGTCGGATTGCTGTGCGAGATAAGAATGATAAACAGTCTATTATTATCCTTTCCGTTCTCGGTATTGTTCCTGTAATATGGCTTGGCTTGTGTATTGCTCCGTCAGTACACGGCGGACTTGCAGAGATTATCCCTGCATTATCAAACGCAATTAACAATCCATTTGATATTAGCTTATGTGAGGACAGCTTAAAAACTGTCCTCATTTTGCTTTTAATCTATGCCCTTGTAATTTGCGTTATCCTCTCAAGCCTACGCAATTACCGTAAAGGCGAAGAACACGGCTCTGCTAAGTGGGGAAATGCAAATAAGGTAAACAAGAAATACCGCCAAAGGCCTGAAAACAATAACAAGATTATGACACAAAATGTTGCCATTTGACTTAATAATAAAAAGCACAGGCGAAATCTCAATACTCTTGTTTGCGGCGGCTCAGGTGCAGGTAAAACCTTTTTCTATGCAAAGCCTAACCTTATGCAATGTAACTGCTCTTTTGTTGTTACAGACCCGAAAGGCGAAATTCTCCGTGATTGTGGACAAATGTTAATTGATGAAGGATACAAAGTTCTCGTACTTGACCTTATCAATATGGAGCAAAGCGATTGCTATAACCCGTTTGTATATCTCAAAAACAGATAACGATGTGCAAAGGCTTGTAACCAATCTCTTTAAGGCAACAACACCGAAGAACTCAACGAATAGTGATCCTTTTTGGGATAACTTGGCACAGACGCTATTACTTGCCCTTGTATTTTTTCTGCATTATGAGGCTCCCGAAGAAGAACAGAATTTCGCAATGGTAATGGAAATGATACGGGCAGGAGCTATTGATGATGAAGAAGAACAATCATTTAGTCCGCTTGATTTACTATTTAATGAGTTAGAAAGCAGAAACCTTGAACATATAGCCGTGAAATACTACCGCAGCTATCATTCAGACTCCAACAAAACTCTTAAATCTATTCAAATTACCCTTATATCAAGACTTGATAAATTCAATCTTGACAGTCTTGCATCATTGACTATATGCGATGAACTTGATTTGGAAAAGCTCGGAGAAGAAAAGACGGCTTTGTTTGCAGTTATTCCCGATAACGATACAAGCTTTAATTTCCTTGTATCAATGCTTTATTCACAGCTCTTTCAATCTTTGTTCTACACGGCAGATAAAATCTACAAGGGTGCATTGCCCGCACCTGTTCATTTCCTTATGGACGAATTTGCCAATGTCAGTTTCCTGATGACTTTGACAAAATCTTGTCTGTAATGCGTTCTCGTGGTGTTTCCGTATCTATCATTATACAGAATATGGCTCAGCTCAAAGCCTTGTTTGAAAAGCAATGGGAAAGCATAATCGGTAACTGTGATGAATTTCTTTATCTCGGCGGTAACGAACAATCAACACACAAATATGTTTCCGAACTGCTCGGTAAAGAAACCATTGACACAAATACCTACGGTAAAAGCTTAGGCAGGAACGGTAATTATTCAACTAATTACCAAATTAGCGGCAGAGAGCTTATGACACCTGATGAGGTGCGTATGCTTGATAACAAGTATGCAATACTCTTTATTCGTGGCGAAAGACCTATACTTGATTTGAAATACGATATATTCAAACACCATAAATTCTCTCTTACAGAGGACGGAGGAGCAAATCCATATATCCATAATTCTATTGATGAAGATACAATGACTATTTCGTTCCCGAATATGTCGCTTAAAAACATTGACAGTATTGAGGTTGAAGATTACGGATTTGAGCTTGTTGCAGATATTGACCTTGAAAAAGAATTTGTAATGGAGGAAAATTCAAATAAAAAAACTAAATAGCGAAAAGAAATCTCCTTTAACAAAGGCAGATAAAAAATCAAGCAGAGTGCTTGCTGTAATTTCAGCATTCGTACTCTGCTTTTCTTGTTGTACTGTGGCTTATGCCGCCGATGATCCACTTGCAGTAATTAATAATCTTTCAACATTTATCTTCGGACTTATCCGTGCCGTAGGTCTTATTATCCTCGGCTTTGGCATTGTGCAGGTCGGACTTTCACTTAAATCTCACGACCCATCACAAAGAGCAAATGGCTTTCTCACTCTTGCTGGTGGAGTAGTTATTACCTTTGCAAAGGAAATTCTGGATGTAATTATTGGGTGAAAATTTAGTCGTATCTTTTCGATACGACTTTTACATAGTAGTTAAAATCAGAAATAGACTTTGCTTTACAGTATAATAATATCTAAATTCTTACACTATATTAGAAATTAATACATTGAAAAAATTAATATTTTTTTATTAAAAAACTAAATGATACTCAAGTCCTTTTTTAGTCTTTTTCTCATTCTCGGATTTTGCCATTTCTGTTCAACAATTTTAAAATCATTAAAATATTTTTTAGCAAAATCTGTAGAATGTGCTCCATTACCATTAGGCATCATTAATAAATTGTCAATTAAATTATAATATGTCTTTCTAGTTTCTTTAATTGTTTTCGCAAGTTCTCCTTTAAATACATACTCGCCTTGTTGTAAAATATTTAGGTCATGAAAAAAATACGATTGCATAATATCATGTAATTCTCTATCCATGTCCCCTTTCATAGCACGTTGCGATAAGTCCAGACATGTTAGGTTGCTGCATGTTTGTGAATAGGTAAGTCGTTGACTAACCCATATACTAAATATCATTTTGTTTTCATACATTAAAAACTCAAATAAATCCTCCCACTCCTCATCATCCGAATTAATTTCATAGTTCATGTCTCTAATACTAAAATAAAAATCTGAAATGAAATTTATAAGTCTAAAAACTTTTAATCTTTTTTCAAACATTGCCGTCTTATTTTGTTTCCTTGTTGTATAAATAGTTGCCCATATTGCTACAGTAGCTAACAATATTGAAGTTATTGTTGTAACATATTCAAAATAATCGCTGAAGTTACTATTTGTATTCAATGTAATTCTATAAACAATAAAATTTTTCATAATTCATCCATCCTATTTTAAATAATAAATATCATGTGCCTATAAAAATCCTATTATTAATGTCCATGAGCAATCTTTTTGTAATGTTCGAGTTGCTGTGATATATGTATTTAAAGCGTAAAAAACATGCATTTGTTTATTATTCAATATCTGCCAATTACATATGAAAAACTTACCTTTACATATATAACTCATATGGTTCACAAACCCGTATTTTATGTTCTTTAAGCAAAAATTGTATAATTAATTTATTGTTTAATTCCAAACAAATAAATTCACTTTCGTTAAAAGTTAGTAATTTAACAACTAAGTTATAGTTATTAATGTTAAAATGTTTCAGTAGTTCAATAATATTAAAAATGCTTTTTATAAAAAATTGTTGATAAATATTAACTTTATTTTGCCAATTATTACGTGTGTTTATAACATCATACGACATTCTGTTAGACATATAGCCTCCTCCCATTGAAATATATATTTTTCCTGGATTTGTTTCTACAAAAGAAGTTATTCCGGCTTTTCTAAACGTAGCAACTGATTCATCGCTAATGGGCTCTGCAAGCGAAACGATTCCTTCAATTTGATATTTACTTAATAATTCTGGCCAATTATTCTCAATTATTCTAACTAATTCTATTTTGGAAAACAAATATGGCTCAATGTTTTTATTGTGATTGTAAATTTGTAGCAAATATGCTGAGTTATTAGTGATGTATGCGAATAGTAAATAATCACTTCTGTCAACAAATGTTTTTTTATTGTTAAGCCTATTTAAATGAAAATGATATATATTCCAATCATATATCAACACATCTTTTGAATCTTTCTTTTCGATCTTTCTACTCATATACGGTGTAAGGGAAAATCCACGCATTAATTTGAGCACTATTTCGTTGAATGCTTGTTCACATTCTTTTGGACAATTTAATTCTTTTGAGATATAAACTTTTCTTGGAATAGTACTAATATTCCTTTTCAGTATATTTAAATATGAATATACATTGTCGCTGGATTTATTTGGACTATATCCCATATTTTTTAAACCATCGCACGCAATTGTATTTAAATCCTCAGCGAAATTAATTTCTATTGAATAATTTATTTTTTCAGGTATTTGAGAATTAATAATCATATTTTTATTCACCAGCTAAAACTAAATTTTAAAAGTGTTGTTATAAATACTATTCTATATCTTTCTCAAAAAAAATTCAATAATAAAGTGAGTATTCGTTAGATTAACTAAATACAAATGATATAATTATAAAATTTAAGTATGTTATCTAAAAAAAGTTCCAAACGGCGAGTCGACACCGTTTGGGGCTTTTTTATATAAAAAGAAAAGAGCCAGCTTAAAGCTGGCTCTTCTTGTTTAAATTACCACTCATTCTTTCAAATGGCTTATTTCGACTCTTCAGGCGTTCAGATACACCCTACTGCTGTGTAAATTTGAGGATTTGGACCCTTATTAATTTACATAGGTACAAAACCACGGTAAGGCCAAAGGCACGGCAGACTTGGATTTGGACCCTTATTAATTTACATAGGTACAAAACATCTGTGGGGTAAAGTGCAGTCCGGCGGTGATTTGGACCCTTATTAATTTACATAGGTACAAAACAGTACTGGGAAACGTATAGTCGTAGATCAGGTTTGTAATCTTATGAATTTACACAGGTACAAAACCCATATTTTACTTTACATGAAAAAGAGCAGAGCCTGATGGCCATGCTCTTTCCAAATTATGAAAGGTTGTTATCTTGAAAGATTGTTACGAAGTCTTTCTTTTTTTGTTCATCAACAAATAAATGCCAATGCCCAATGCTGCAATACCGGACGGTGCCAACATATCCACAAAAGACATACCTGTCTTTTTCTTGTGAACAACTTCAGCCTCGTTTGTCATAGTTGCCTGCAACACTTCACCGTTCTCTTTGATTGAGAACTTATGAGGTGTTGTATCCAGAATATAGCCTTTTGGAGCTTCATATTCTCTGTAATAATAGTCTCCGTAAGGCAGAACAAAAGCAACCTGACCATTCACGTCTGTTGTCCCCTGCGCAACAACATTCTTGTCTGCATCCAGGATCTCAATCTTGCAGTTTGGAATGACCTTTCCGGTGGACACGTCTGTTTTTGTAATTACAATCGTTCCACGAATAATGTGGTTAACCAACTTGCCCTCTTCAAAGTTCGTGTTCAAATTAGCCGTCATAGAAGCGTCTGTCGCACTTACATTATTGAAGCTGACATCATAAGCGCCGTCGTCCAGCACATACTTTTCGTTTGTAGAGATTTCTTTCACATAGTAGTCGTGCCCATAAGGAACATCCACATCAAAGTTGATGTGGCCGTTTTCATCAGGCGTTGCCGTACCCAGCAACCCATCAGCCGGAATAACAGAGCCATCTGCAGCTGTAATTTCGTCTTTACTGTAAAGACCAAATACAACATCCTGTAGTTCTCCGTTATTTCCGATATTGAAGTCCTCATCTGCCTCCATAGCCTTTGTTAGGTCAACATGCAGCTTCTGTCTTTGATTTTCAACAGTAATTGTCTGCAATACAAGTGGAGTTGTTGCGTCTTTATAAGCCAATGTAACTGTAATCGGATCAGTCTTTAACTGATATCCTGGATTGGTTTCCAATTCCACTACCTGGTATGTGCCAAGAGGCAGTTTAGAAGTGGCTGCCAGTCCACCCTCGCCGGTTACAATTTTCTCAACCAGTTCGCCTGACTTATAAACCACTGTGCCATCCGGCGTAACAATGTCCTCTACAGCATAAATGCCAAATGTTACATTCTGCAAGCCAACTGTACCGTACACAGGTACATAAATATCGCCATCTTCAGTTACGGAAGTAAATCCTTCACCGATCTTTGTGATGTTAATCTGACCCTTTGCAGTTTCATTTACAAATGTTAGATAAATCACACGCTCTGAACCGTCTGCAATCACCTGTTGCGGCTCTTGCGTGAAGCAATAGCCCTCCGGACAAGACAGTTCTACAACTTGATATGTACCGTGAGGCACATTGGTAAACAAAAAGTCACCGTTTTCATTTGTTGTACTTGTAGCAAGGGCGTTCTCTTTTGTAAACTCAGTTGCGCTCTTATCAAAGATGCCAAATACCGCGCCCTGGATGATCTTACCGTTTTCGTCCACCTTATGTCCGGACACGGACACACGATCCAATGTGTTTTTCATATTCACCGTTACAAGTGTTTCGGCCTGTAGACTCGCGTCACCTACATTGAATTTTTCAGATCCGGCAACCGTGTAAGACTTTTGATTATCCCAAGTTACAGTCACAACAGCGTCAGCGGGCTTTACAAACTTATTCGGCGTCTCAATTTCGCTTACGGTGTACTTTCCAACTGGGATGTCATATAAGGCAGCTTTACCATCTGCACCTGTCGTTACTGTATAGACCAGCTTCACGCCCAACGAGTTATCCTCCGCAGCACTGGTTACTGTAAACTTATAACCTACGCCCTTTTGTGTTGTTCCTTGTTCTAACGGATTTTGTCCAAGAACTTCTTCTGTTTTGACGACTTGAAGATCCCCGCGCTTCACATTGTTATAGAAGGTGTAAGCGTTGGCAGGGATACCCTCTGGTTCATCCGGATCTACGTCAGGTTCTTGATCCGAAATTTCATTGATCAGATACAGTTCTTTGGTATCGTTATTAACCTCAATAGTGAAATCATAGGCGTTAATATCAATAAAGCAATCGTCTCTGGTTGTTTTTTGTCTTACACTATACTCGCCACCATACAAACCAGCAACTGTTGCCTGGCCGTTTGCATCTGTTGTGAAAGTGGTTAATTCACTTCCATCAGAAGCGATTAGAACAAACTCGGCATCTGCAATCGGCTGGCCAATTTCATCATGCAAGTGCAAAATCATTGTTCCGCCGGTAATGTTATAGTCGAAAGTCTTATCTTCAATATCGCTCTGGTCGCCCAGATCCTCATCTTCGCCATAATCAGGTACAACATCAGGCAATACACCGTCTCCATTGAACTCCGGCATACCTGCGTCTGTATATTTCAGCGTTTTGGACTCTGTGTACTGAGATGGGTCTGTGCTGAACTCACGATTAGACATGGAAGTATTTCCGTCCCAATCAACATCAATGGTCTGAGCCTCTGCGGGAATATAAGCCGCTTTATTAACTTCGGATAGTGTATATTCACCTACCGGCACATTGCAAAAATACGCTTCGCCATTAGCATTGGTTGTAGAAGTATATTCTTTCTTTGTGGTCGTATTAACAATCTTAAATGTAAAATCTTTACCAAAATCATAAGATCCGGCAGTGTTCTCTGCATACTTAACAACCTTTAAATCTCCCAGTTTAGGAATATTTACCCAAGTGCTATAACCCGGCGTTTTTGCATTGTATGTCTGTCCTGTTGAAAGTGTGAATGTTTGTTTGCTCGTACCCGGAATAACGAAATAGTCATCCGGACTGGATATTTCCTCTAATGTATATTGGATTTTTGTTGATGGGTTGCCATTGTTTTCCTTGTCATTTTTATACACATTGAACTTATCCCCATCATTATCAAAGAAAACAATGCCCGATGAGTTCGTTGTTTTTATTTGTGTGTATTTGATTTTGTCTTGGTCTGTGTAGGTGAGTTTGAATTTCACACCTTGAAGAACTTTGCCTGTATTGTCTGTTTTCTTTACCTGAATGGTAGCAAAATGTTGAGTTGGTGTTGGTTCAGGATCCGGCGTCGGTTTTTGTGCCTTCACATTCATTGATGCATTCAGCGCTTTGTTTCCACCAGCCGTCATAATCGCATACTGACTGCCGAAAATACCGGCATAACTGGAATCCAAATCGTAAACCTTATATTTGGATGCCAGCTTTACAGTCTTGTTTCCACTAAAATAATTTTTAGCATATACTTTCAGTGAACTTCCGGAAATAGAGGCGCTTTTTAATCCGGAATAACTTGTGATTTTCCAGTCTGTTGAATTCAGAATACCATTTCTGTCTTTGACAGTTGCTCCCCAGTGACCGCTTTCCTTCAAAGTCGGAGTCTTAAATGAAGGTACGTCATCAGCTGTCAGCATTTTTGAGTAGTTGTTCATAATGTCGTTGTAGGCACTCTTTGTTACACTTTTATACCACTTTGAAAGGCCATTATTAGCTGCACTTTTATCAGTGATTTGCCAAATGGCTCTCTGAATGGCGGAGTAATACACATCTTTCTTTTGCAACTTATTACCGCTTACAGTAATAGTTCCGCCACCGGAATAATTCAAATATCCTCTCTTGGCAGCATAAGTCAGGATTTGATTGATCTTGTTTTGCTTACCGGACCCCAACTTATTATAATAGCTTTTGGTCTTTGAGGTCTTCTTAAACGAACCTGTAGAAGCATTTCCGTAATTGATACAGAATGCATCCTTCCCATTTACCACAAACCGATGGTGTGAATAACCACCGGATGGCCAATACGATACGATCTTACTGGTTGTTGCCGCCTCTGCAATCGTCGGGAACATCAATGTCATAGATGAAAGCACCGTCAACGCAGCTAAGATCCATGCCCAAATTTTGTGCGTGATTCTTTTTGTTTTTGAATTCACTTTGATCACCCTTTCTTAAAATAAAATGTGGGACGCACAAAGTGTGCGCCCCAGCGTTGAGATATTCACTTTATGCCATCACAAAATAGTTATAGCATATTTTAAAGAAAAGGCAAAATTGTCAGTATGATAGCACTTATGCTACTGATACAAAGGAAATAATGGTATAAAAAACATGTGCTTCCAAAATCTTGTACAAATGCAGAACAGAAGTTGAAAGATTGACATATTCTAAAATAATTGATATAATAATGAATGTGATCAGGGACATATTTCTTAATGTGTCTCGCGCGAAGGAGTCAGCCGTTATCTGGCTGCTTCGCGTTTCCCTTTTATCGAAAGATTTATGGCACCTGTTTTAACTAACAGGTGCTTTTTTTTGTGCCAAATATAAAAAGGAAAAATAAAAAAGGCCACAAGCAATCTTCAAATTCCTGATGGTCTTTTTTATTTTGACTATTAAGTTTTAGGAGCGATCGTTTAATCGCCTCTTGGCTTTAATGTTAGCAAATTTTTAATTATTTGTCAATAACAATTATAATTTTTATATTTAACAACAAGAAAGACGAGATGGAGAACCACCTCGTCTTTTTAATTTCTGATTACAGCAGACAACAACACAAAACGAGCACACAAACGATTCAACGTTTATTTATTAATACTATGTTTGCAAAAAAATATAATGTGCATTTGCTTATGACGAATATAGGCTATGTGTTACATTTTTATACAAAACCAATAACATTTTGTGATGATCAGTGTCTATATTCTCTGCTCATATTGCAAAAGCACCAAGAAATAGTCCCACAGACATAAAAAGCTTGTATAAAATGCTATTAAGTATTTTAAAATTCCGTTGCTTTTACTGTGCCAAGGAAGTTATACTTACATTAGCGATAAGTAGTTGCTAATATTCACATTACGAAAGGAGGCAAATCATGAGTAGAGATTACACCAAACAATATCCTTACGGGTATTACAAAGGCGGCGGTTGGGATATCGATACCTCGGATCGAACTCAGAGAGAGGGAGACTGCGGGCACATCCCTGGCAGGAATCAATTCGAAGAGACCGTAGATGTATCCGCCGATGACGACGAAAGCAGCGGCAATGATAACAGCACTAGTAGTGACAGTAACGATAACGACTAAACCAAATTTATGAAATGGCATCTTACAAAGATGCCATTTCTTATATAAGAGAGAAAACTTATAGTCAAATTTGATGTCATCATTGCATCTGCAATAATGATTTCTCGACAATTCACAGTAGCTCTTGACAAATGTTCGTTTTTCTTATATTATGAGGGTGGAGGAATATAAAAAAGATTGAGGAGGCATTGTTGTGCACAAAGAAACAATCACAATCAAATATCCAGAAGAAATGCTGAATAAAACGAAAGCAATCCTAGATCTCGTTAATAAAAGTGTTAGCTTGATGAATTATCAGTCGTGTATTGACATGTTGTCAAACCAACAGGCTCTTTTAATCGATGAAGAATCAAATCAGCTGGACAAATGGATAAATAAAAACTGGAATTGTAGATTAAGCCCTTATCTGTTGGCCAATGATACAATTGCTGTTGAATTGATTTTGGATCCAGTTGCAGAACAGTACAAATTCGAACTTTCTCAGCACATCGAAAAATACATCCGATTTCTTCAAGGTTACTATCACGCAAAATATCAGCAAAGCAACTACTTAATATAAAGCGAAAACAAAGGGAACTCTGTCTGAGTTCCCTTTTTGTTTAAGATGTAACAATCAAACAAAAAACAATTATTCACCAATGTGTATTTGGTGAAAAAGAGTTTTACTGATTGTGAGCAGGTGAAAGTATCAGGCTTTTATTCCGATTTGCAACCGCGCTTCGCTCTTAGATATTAATCTGTTAAATCTTCAGAATTACAACCTTCCCGCTTGCTCTCTATATTTTTCAGTACTTTAAATTTATATTTTCCCTTTCCGAAACCTCTGACAGGCTCAATCAAATCCGCACTTCTCAGTTTTGCGATGAGATTATCTGCGGCAGTAACGGAATCCTTTGTGATAGCAGCGATGTCAGATCGGCCAAAGATGCCATCCGCGCCCATATTTGCAAGTACCGTTTTAGCCTTTGCAATCGTCCATTGACTTGCGTTCAATCGGCCAATCGCAACCTCAATCGCAATATTTTCGTCCTCAATCGCAACCTTGCTTGCAATTGCCGCTGTTCCATAATTTAGATTATAGAGTGTAACTTGAAAAGAACTGGCATCTGAATAAAATTCAGGCTCCAGCTCGTCGCGGTAATTGTGAGCGGCGCGGTAGGTCTCCGTGATTTTCTTAAAGCCACTGCCTTGCCGTTCCATGTATCCCAGTCGTCCAAAAACATCTGCAAGAACAGGATTGCGATGTGTAGAAGAAATGTTGGTCAAATCACGGTCCTGTATCCGTGTACCGTCAGCCATACCACCTGGAGAATAAATGGTAAGACGGTCATCATAAATGTCGATGTGAACTTCACTGCCCAAAATCAGATAATCACGATGAATTAGCGCATTGACAAGCGCCTCAAATACGTTCCGCTCGCAGTAGTCGGGCATTTCAACACGTGAATTAACGGTTTTCTTCCAACGTGTTTTCATATTCCGCTTGACAAAGCTAACACCTTCATTGAGCAGAATAATCAAGCTACCGGAAAATTCTGCACTGTCGAGCGCATCCACCACGCCACCACTTTTATCGAGGCCGTTCCAGCGTATACAGAACAGACGAGCATGCCAACGATTCAACGTTCATTACTAGTGACAAGCTATTGTAGACATGTTTCTGAGTAAACTCATAAATAATGCAGTTGTATAGCTGCAATGGTAATCTGCTCGAAGATCGACGATGCAAATCAGCAATAAATGTGATTACGGAGGTAAAATAATGCAGGTGAACTCAGACAATTATGCAAGAGTCGTTAATAATCTTATTTCTTGCTATAAAACGAATAGCGACCTATATGTTTCTGATTATTCATTAGCAACACTTTCGCGCGACCTTCATGCCGCTCATCGTTGCGGGTTTCTGACTTATGGTGATTCTAATGTATTTGTTATTCGTGAGCAAGCTGACGCCGAACGTATAGTCAAACTATCCACAATACTGCCAGACCCGCTGTCAATTACATTTGGAGAATGTACAGCACACACTATTGATAAAGAATTTGACTTTTATAACCCCAAAAATGGAGCAGTATCTGAATATGATGTATATTGTCATTTGCCACAGCTTGATTATCCGAGATGGTTTAAAGAAAGCTTGCCATTATTGCAAAATGGGCTCCTCAAATATTATCCGAATGTATTTTATGAAGAAATACATTCGAGCGGCCATACATTAATAAAATATGATCATTTTTCAGCATCAAGACTTACATGGGATACAAATTATAATATAAATAATTATGTCAATAAAATTTTGACTTTAGAGATACCATACTTTTATGATGTTCCGTTAGAAAAATACATAGATGTTGTTTTTGAAAACAGAGACTCCTTGAATACGTTCCGCCGGTACTTTGATAAAGAAATAGTTAATGTTGATTTGTGCCAAAGAAATGAACTGATTGATTTTGAGTATGAATTAAATAGGCAGGTAAGGAGTATTACAAATCTTTATAAGTCAGAGTGCCTAAAATTAATCAAAGGGCTAACTATTGGGACGCTTTCGACAATCACTGCCGTTATGTTGGCATTCAGCTCAGCAGACAAATTAATTGAAGCAATAATTGGAGCTTCAGGAGCAGCTGGCTTAATACCAGCGCTTACTAATTTTATTGATTTTAACATTTCAAAAATGCGACTTAAATCTAAAGATTTATATTTTTTGTGGTTGTTGCGCAACTAGGACAATGTACAAGTGAATCGTATAACAAAATGTAGTTTTTTATGCAGCACTTGGCTTCTGCATTGAGACAAAAAAAACTGAGATCGTTTATTTGTTTCCGTCACTATGTTGTTTTAACATGATTATTAAATCGTAATATAAAAGCGGGAAGAAGTTACCTTCTCCCCGCTGTCAGGTGTTAACCTTGCCGAATACCCTATTAAGCAAAGAATTTGACAACAATGTCAATGATAGTCAACAGGGCAGCGACGGCTTCTAACGTGATACTATCAAAAGTAATATATATTGACACGATAATTTCCCCTTTTCTGGTGTATGTAAAAAACCAGGACAAGGAAACGCTCATCCTGATTTAGTAAGTAAAGTCAGGAATCTTGCCACATTTTTACCGCCGAGCATATTCAGCCAAGCAATGCCTCCAATAGGCACTATTTAATTTTCTATATGACTGCTGCTCACACGTGGGGCAACACTCTGACACGCACTATATTATCACCCCGTGAACAATTTGTCAACAAATTTTGACAATGTTTTCAATTGATTACATTTTTGTTCAATTTTACATACAAAAAAAAGCAGCACTGTTGATAGTGCTGCTTTCGTTGATATTACCAGCTTTTTGCAATCACATAATATCCATATTGCTGTAAGCGTTGAAATTTATCGGGATTACGGCAAACAATTGTCGTATGGTACGCTGTATTATATGCAGTAAGCCACATAGGGTCGAGAGCCTTGTGCGTTGCATTAGTCCCGAACGGCTTGCACTGCGTGTTAGCCATTTTAGCATAAGCTGGATGAAGCGCTGTTGCCATATCATGCATTCCTTGAAAACTTCTAATAGCAACCCAAGCCTCACTCTCAGATATTGATTCTTTCAGATCATCAGAATTAGGGTCTTCAGGCATACCGACTCCACTCTGAGGGTCAAATAAATACCAGTTCCCTTGCAGCTTTATTGCATTGTATGCGTGATACCAAGCAGTTTGGTCTGGATCAGAAACCATGTAATAACAAGGCACCCCTGCCAAATAGCAAAAATCATTAAAAATTCCAGCATATCCATAACATACAGCGCGTCCTGTTGTAAGACCGTCATACGGAGAGCGCTTTCCAACAACACCACTTCCAGCATTAGCTTCGCCATATGTTAAATTGCAAGACATCCAATCTGCAATAAGCACGAATTTTTCGACATCACTCATGGAACTGTTAATTCCAATTTCTGCATATCTTTGCTTAAGAAGCGCAATATAATTAGTATGTTCATCTCCATATAAATCCATAATTTTTTCTGAATAAATGCATGATTTGTTTACAGTGTAACCACAGCGTCCCCCGTTTTTTGTATAGGCAGTTGTAAAAACAACCCCCTCATTAATCACGTCGGATTTAGTCGTTACGCTCTGTGTTGTCCATGAAGAATAATAAGCCTTTTCACTGGTGTCATTGTAAGCACGAACGCGCACATAATAGGTGGTGCCATCCATCAAATCATTGAATGTTACATTCAGTGCAGAAGTCTTTTGTGACGTACTATTGGTGAAGTCTTTATTGGCAGCCAGTTGTACTTCGTAACCAGTTGCATTGGCAATACTGGCCCACTGTGCCGTCACAGATGTTTTTGTAGCAGCCACAGAAGAAATCTTTACGCTATCCGTAATCTCATACGGATTTTTAACTGAAATAGACTGTACAGAACTCCATGGTGTCTCATAGCGCTGCTTGCCAACATACACAATTGCTTTTACACGAACAAAATAATTGAAATTGTACGAAGTCGCAAACGATGCCTGTGTATTTGTTGTGCTAATGGTCGTCGTGGCGTAATCTTCATTTGGAAACGCCGAGGATGTGCTATACTGCACTACATAAGAAATGGAGTCAAACGTGCCGCTGGGTGTATTCCATGATGTACTGCAGTTTGTGTTTGCACTTGTTAAATTAAGTATCAAATTTTGCGGAGCATCTTTTGCAATTGAAGAACCGGTCTTGAATACATTGTCCTTGGGTGCAGTCCAGGCACTCACGTATTCGATGCCGTTCATATTACGAACAGAGCAAACTCTGAAATAATACACCATATTTTGGTTTAGATTGCTCACAGTGACACTTTTGGATGATACAGACTTAGTTGTTTGCACAACATTACGAAATGTGTTATCCGTAGCAACCTGTACGCGATACGCCGTGGTTAACCCATCATAATGGAAGAAATCAACAGTCAATGATGCTTTCGTTCCAGATAAAGCCGTAGATACACTATCGACTTTCGCAGTTTTTGGAAAAGTTACCTGCTTTGTTGTTACTTTCTTTGATCCGGTCCAAGCAGTGTAGACGTTCTTGCCTTTGTTCGCACGATAAGAACGCACGCGAACATAAACCGTTACCGGCTTGCCTGTAGAATTACCGAGTCTTGTGACGGCAAAGTTGGTGTAATCTTTATTAACGGTCTTTGCACCTGAGAATTTGCTGTTTGTTGCGTACTGCAACTGATATTTACAGTTTTTTGCTGCACCAAGCTTCACAGAAAAGCTGGCCTGCCCTGCCGTCAAAGACTTAATACTCGTCGGTCTGACGTTTGTAATAACCAAAACGGTTTTACTGTACGCAGAGGCGGGCTTTTTCTTTTTGCCCTTACAAGTCTTTACACGTACATAATACTTTTTGTAGCCCTTTAGCTTTTTAACAGTAGCCTTTGTCTTTTTAGTCTTGGTCTTTTTGATACCCTTCTTGAATTTTGCGTCAGTGGTGTAGTAAATCTCATAAGCAGAAGCGCCCTTCACTGCTTTCCAACTTACAGTGAATGCATTATCCCCTGTTGAAATACTCACACTCGGCGCTGCAATTCTTTTCGCTGCGCTTGCCTGGATCGGCAGTGCTGTAATTAGCATTAACAACGCCAAAAACACTGCAAATGTTTGTTTTACTCGTTTCATGATTTCTCCCTTTGAACATTTTCTTCGTTGATACGGACCAGGAATTATTCGCCCTGGCAACTTACAAAATTATTATACCAACTTATTGTGGAATTTGCAACTATTCTAACTATTAATACCCCGATTACCAGAAAAGCAAAAAAATCATGCATTGATTAAGCCGGAAAGGCAAAATTAGTGAAAATTTAGTGAATTTTTAGTGAAATAATAGTGGCAATTTTGTCTCTATTGTAATGTACTATCATGGAGAGACAAAAAAAACAACGCCTGACGCATCAGACGTTGCAAACCAAGATAAAACAGAACAAGTCTGTTTTCTGAGGCAGCCTTGGCTACCTTTTTTTCTTGTATCACACAAGTATCCTAAATGTTAATTGAAAACACAAGTGCCGGTACTGCAAACAGAAAGAAAGGAGAACAGACAGGTCAGATACATATCAGCACCGGCAGAAATTTGAAAGGAGAAAATCTTCGACCTGTCACATCTATTAATACCTCACTTTTAAAAAAAAAAGAAAAAGAGAGCCAACAAAGGCTCTCTTTTGTTTATACTTTGAAATTTTGCCACTTTTCACGAAAGATCGGAAAAATCTCTTTGAATGGCTCTACGGGCTCTTCGTCATCGATGTATAGCGCATCTCCGGCCCAACGGCCAACCAGCTCATTATTGACACCGAAATAGTCACCGCCGCCTTCCCCGTTACCAACAGCAGTTAATAGCGGAAGAGGATGAATACACCAATTATCTGCATCGCGATTGCAGTTATAGTATGTTGTACAATTGACGAACTCTTGTTTTGTCGTATTGACAAGAAATTTATTCATTAGACTGAAATTTGGATTGGTATTGCCAATGTCGTCGTCTTTACGGTCAGGATCCTGTAATGCTTGCTTTAGCCAAGAATCGGGCATCCCAGCGTAGCATACTGAAAGCCCATCCAGTGACGAAAGACAGTTGAGATCTGCATAATCACCAAGCCATAGAATATGTGTTTCCTTATTGTTTTCTCTACTTCTTTTGTAGAGTCTGGCGCAGAAATTAACTAAAAACTCATTATACCACCAGGAACGCTCCATCAACTTTACGCCGTTGTATTCTAGCCCTTTCACTTGACAAGAAAAGCTGTTGATTCCAAAGTGCGTTCCGTCGTCCAGACTTACAATTTCAACGGGTGTGTAATATTGACCCAAAATATAACCTCCTTACTCTTCTATCGGCACAATTGTAGCACCGGATTTCTTGCAAGCTTCAGCAAACTCGAACTTATCGAATACGTTAATTCCCACTTGAATGTGCAGATCATCGACATAGCGACAAATATGCGTCACTGTTAGGCCATCCGAAAAGACCATTTTAATCCTTCCTCCATCCTTGATGCTAAAAATCTCTCGATAATCGGCATCGACAAATTTAATTTTTCGTTCCACTTTTACCTCCAAGCAACCAGATCCCATTCGTTTTGGGTGAAAGGGACGACTTTCTTGCACTTGTAGCAATATGCGTGTTTAATGTGTCCGTTGCATGTGGTCATACTTGCCTTCTTTGGAAAGACCATATGTGTCCCACACTCAGGGCATACAAAACTACGCAATATGTATCTTCGACCTCTTCTCAACTTATACCTCCGCATATACGCTGTACATTCCGTCTGGCGTAGCCATTGAAACATCGCACAACTTAATTTCTTTCGGAGCATGACCGTTATCATACTGGTGATAGATTGTATGCAATTCTTTTTCTGAGCAGTCGATAACGTATTGCTTGTACTGGTCGCCGAACTCCGCCTCGAACTTCAGAATACCACACTTTAACGCCACCTTGAGCGGGATGACAAAACCAGTATATTCGACAATTCGATAAGGCATATCATCTGGCTCGCCCACATAGTATCCATATCCAAGAAAATGGACATATTTGGTACCGTCTGTATCGGTCAAAAGTTCAATGATTGTCGGGAATGTATCGTTCATGTTACTTCCTCCTTACTTCGTTTCCGGAATATTTTTCACGGATAAAATGTGATACTCACAGTCTACGCCGAGACCATAAATACGCTTGCATTCGTCTACGCTACTGACCACGCATGACTGTTTGGACCACTTCCCGCGTGAGAGTTTATCTTTGTATTCAAAATCGATTTTTAGCATATTGAATTCTCCTTTCAAATTTATAACTTTTTTTGTAATAAGTACAAAAAAAGAACAGCTATCTCAAAAGATAACTGTTCTTAAATTAACTTATGGAATAATTATATCACATTTCACTTCGCACACAAAACAAGAAAAAAGAGAGCCCGAAATGAGCCCTCTTTTTTGTCAAAGCTTTTTCACTGCGTCCAAAATACAATTCTCTAATGGGTCAACGAGTGGAACATCACCATGTAGCCACTTATCATAAAGAAAGTCCAGCAGACCCTGATAACTTAGCAATCTTTGAGTCTCTTCGTCACTGAAGTGCAAGTGCTCTACAATACTTACGATTTCTTGCTTGTGGACATATTTATACGCATATTCGGCCAAAATATCGTCCGCCTGCTCTACACAGTTTCTACTGATATCTCCGACCCAAGCATCAAACTCTGCTGCCACCTTTTCAGCCAGCAACTTTTGCAAATCCTTTTCTTCGTTCATTTGTTTTTTCCTCCTTAGTAATCTTCGCCCATCCAACTTTGACCAATCAGAGCGCCAAGTGAATCTCTCAAATTGCGTGCAAGCTGCATGTTGTTGTACACAGAATCCAGCTCCGGGCCCTCGGTGTTAAGTTTCCGATAGCGGTTTCTAAGATTCAGATATCGCTCGTGCATTGCTGCAGCAATACTCCGTATCTCAGCATCTGTGAGCTGCACACTAAACGCAGAACCTTCTAAAGTCATTAAATTTCCTCCTTAAAAAATAAAGCCGTCCTGAAACAGAACGACTTTTTTGAAAAATAATATGTATTTTTTTGATAACCGGCAGTACACAATAGTACCGCAGAATTAACAACAAAATAATTATATCACAATTTTGTTATCTGGCGAAGTCCAGCCAGATACACTTACTTCCCTCTAAACGAATGTTTCACGTCGAACCCATGATTCTCAATTCGCTCTCTATCTGTTAATCCAACAGACTCTGTTCTCTCTGACGCAGTTTTCTCAAAAGACAAATATTCCTCAATGGACAGATACATTTCCAATGGGGCGATGCCACCAACCAACCCGGAAGAACCCAAAATCGGAATGCGATACTTTGTCCATAGCTTGCAGCAGCTGCCTGTCTTGACATCATAATGATTCACACTCTCCAGCACCCGATAGTTGTCTGTATCGACAGCAGCCATCAGCAGATCTTTTTTCTCGGCGAAATCCACAGAAGCAAGAGCTGCAGCCATCTTGTTGTTATCCTCGTACCTCCAGAACATCCAGCTGTTTGGGAATATATCTCCGGCAGAGAAGTCGATCAAGTCCAGTTTCAGTAGTTGTCGCTGCTTGTTATAATTCTTCCAAGATGCAACGAACTCAAAATTATATTCCGGCTGTTCCAAAACCGATACATCATTTTTCTGTACCAGGCGGGCATAATACAACCAAAATGTATTGCATACCTGCAGCAATACAAAACACCCGGGCCGACGCACACGTTCAGGAATGCAGCCACACAACGCTTGTTTGGTCAACACGAACGAACCCGTGCGATCAAATACCAAAAGCCGATCCGGATAGATGCCCTGCAAATAGTCGTAAAAATCTTTGTTCTTATCAATAATTCGCACCTACTTCACCTCCAACAAAGAACATTCTTCACCTATTAATACCTCAAACACACAAAAACAAAAAAGGAGACCGTTTGGTCTCCTTTTTGTTTAGTTGAAAGTTCTGATTACTTCTTCAGGTGTTGTTTTGACATGAACCAGCCCGTGAATCTCCACATTACTGACTGCCTTCTGGATGAAAGTCAGAATATCGTCAAAATAGCCATCTGCATTATACATCACAATTGGCTTTGACTCTTGTCCCAAAGAACGAGCTACCAGAATTTCAAAAAATTCTTCCATGGTCCCGATACCACCAGGTACAATCAGATATGCATCGGCCAATTCTTCCATGTTTCGCTTACGCTCGTGCATAGTTTTTGTTTCTACTAGCGACGTACATTTGCCGAAAGGCGGCTCTACGTCCTTATCAACGATGAAAGTTGGGATGAAACCGTAGATATTGCCACCACCTGCGGCAAAACCACGAGCAGCAGCGCCCATCAAACCGGTACCGCCGCCGCCAAACACCAGATTATTTCCGCATTCTGCAAGAGCTTTGCAGATTGCCTCCGTGTCTTTCTTATACTGTTCGCCAATGTCTTCACTGGCCGAGCCAAATACACAAATATTCACTCTTTTCCTCCTTAATCATTTTCTACAAACAAAGCTGTGTTTGCATCCAAGGCAATATAGTAGTGCCCATTGCCGCAATTCTTGTATTCCTCCGAATACCAAGCCTTTTGCTTTTCCGGGCGATATGTGAAATTAACATCGTAGTTTGTTCTGTATCTACCACTATCATACGCCTGTTTGTTTTCCAATGCAACTCGAATTTCTTCTTTGACTTTTGCATTTGGGCCTTTGCCAAAATACATGGACTTGAGCTTACAATCGCTCATTTCAAAAATATAATTGCAATCGAGCCAAAATACGCCTTGCTCATCTTTTGAAAACATGAACGGGTATTTTTTCGCCCAATCCACGAACGGATTTTCCCAGCCGGGGTCATAATTATAAACTCTTTCTTTGTTCCCGTCTGTGTCTGTCTCCAGATGACTACGCTTATGGTCAAACCAATCCCAATACAATTTGGTGATTGCCTTCCTGTCGTCGTAGGAGACCGTCAAGAGCTGTTCAAACTGCTTTTTAACATCAGGCCACAAACCGGATGCCTCCAAGCACCGAACGGCCTTCTTGAGCCGTCTGTGCCATTTAACCTCCTCCGAGTCTCTCGGCTGCAAAATGTCGTATTCTCTCAAGAACACATCTTCAGAGAAGCGATATCCCCTACGACTCGATCCTTTGGCAAACACAAAAACCGTATTATTGCCAGAATTGTTTCGCTCAACGCAGCAACGAACGATCTCGCCGTTTGTTGCATCAGCAGCCTTGAAGCGTTCTCTGTTCTGCATTTTGGACAATAGATCTACTTTTTCTTGATGATGTGTAACTTTCATTGAATTTTCTCCTTATAATACATTTTGCCGAATGAAACATTCAGCAAAAGCCTTAAAATCGGACATTTCATTTCCAGGAATGCTTTGAACCTGATCGTAATCATGCCAAGTATCCCAAGCATCATCCTCAGTTACTCTGTATTCTCCCGTTTGTTGATCATAATCAAAAAACATCTTACCCTCCGGACCTTTTAGGTATCCGGAACCATCATTATACTGAAACCAACACCAGCCCTTTGGTAACGTTTTTGCCGGGACAACCTTAAGAGTTAAACCTTCATCGTATTCTTCCGTTTGAAGATAACAAGAATCCGGTATATCTTCGTTTGATATGTAGATTTCAGCATCCGAATGATTTGTTCGTTGCTCTTGAATTGCTGTAATTATAACCCCGAGATCCAACAGGCTAATAACGCCTAAAATAATAAAGGTTAAAAATAGCAAAATCAAATCTGCAATGATTCTGACCATGTGAAATTCTCCTTTTTTGATTATTACATAATATTTTGTTTTACTGTAAAAAGAAAAAAGCAGTCATCAAATGATAACTGCCTTTTCAAAATAACTGTATTAAAATTATACCACATTTAACGATGAGTTAAAAATTGACACATCAGTCTGCGTTCGTTATAATGAAAGTCCCCTCGGGGTGAAGCCTCACACGACGAAATTCTGACAAGAGGGAGGAATGCGCATGAAAAATTTTTCAAGCATTCTTGTTGTTCGCATCGGTTTTATGCTTTTTGGCATTGGCTGTATGTTAACTGACAAGAAAATTGCGGACAAAATTACTGCACTTGGATGTAGCGTTATTGTCTGTGGATTTGCAAATATAAAGTAATTGTGAACCAAAAGTTTTAGCGTTCCTTGGTTGAAAGAATAGTGAAAAATTATTCAGGAGATCGGTGTTACACACCCATTTGTTATTATTTTAGATTAAGGACCCTTTCTACTAAGGCAACTTACCGAGTCGTGTGCTTCTTGGAATTCATTCCTCCCTCGTTCTAATTATACCACAATTTTATTAGGCACAAAAAAAAGAGACCCCATAAGGAGTCTCTTCAATTATATTACGTCCACAAGTCTTCTGGTTTGCAGATTTCACCATACCACTCGAAGGCTTCTTCTTCGTTATCACTCCAGGTCAGCCCTTTGCTATTGCTGTACTCGAACAAAAACAGCTTCGGATTTGTGTGATTAACCATTGCCAAAAGCACCCAATCTTTAAATTCCAAGTCGTCTTTCAGAATTCCAATCAGTCCTTTTGACAGAAGAAATCTTTTGAACTGAGCAAAATCAGCCTCGTTACAAACTTTGACAGGCACCTGATTGCTTAAAAATCGGATCCATTTAAAGTCGTAGGACTTTGTTTCCATAATTTTCTCCTTTCTTCTTATTCTGCTTTGATTCGCATATCTTGACAAGATATTGAAATTTTTTCAAGAGGATAATCAAACCAAAACTCTTGTCCTGAGTCATCAATCAAGCAAATCTCTCTGCTCATTTTACTGCGTTTAGCAACACAAGAAATGATCGGTTCATTTCCTGGCAGCAAATTCCAACTGGAAACTTTAACGCTGTCCCAAAGTTTAATGCAAGTCTTGAGCGTTACCGGATCCACGTCTTGGATCTGGAAGTGTTCTTTAGCAACCCGCTCAAAGCCAGCTGCAATAATTTCTTCGGAAAGCTTCTCAAAGAACGTATTTGTCTCTGCATCTACTCTGCCGTAAAATGCGTCTATGATTTGATTTAGACGAGCAACAGCCTCATCCATTGTTACGAGTTCTTTCAACACGCTCATTCTCCTTTCAATTCTCTACCACACATAGGACAAAACCGAACCGGAATATCACCGCCGAAAATACGACTGAAACTTTTGTCCTCCGGGATCTCAATGTGCAAGTAGTATTTGTGTTCTTTCTTGTATAGACATACACTGTCATCCGGTAAATTCGTGATGTTCTTGATACCGTCGAAGTATGTATCAGTTCCTCTCACAACGTACTCTTGACCACAAAACGGACATGGTTTTCTAACTTTTGCAGAGACCTTTGCGGAACTAAAGTAGCGCTGGATTTGTTCGTTTGGAATTGACCAACCCTTGCCTTTAGACCAAGCCAGTTTCCAGGGCGTTGTTTTTTGTACGTCCTGAACAAGCATCCACAGATCTTTGCTATTCAGCTTATGAACGGCTTCAACCACAAAGTCTTGTTCTTCGTCTGTGCACCAATACAGCTGCACCTGCTTTTTCACAGACAGCAATCCATCGGATGTCCAAGTGCAAAAGTTTTCTTGTGTAATCAGATCTACAGGTCCCAACTTCCACGCAACAAAGTATGCTGGAAAGAGCTCTTTCTTGTATCGGCTCCAAAACTGTCCGTATAGCAGATACAGGATTCGCTGCAACTTCAGATTTGTGACCGGGTGTTTCGCTTTATCACATTCCCAAATCACAAAATTCGCCACATCCAACCTATGCTGCTGATCCTTATTCAGCATTTTTTCCTTACCTCCTCAAAAATGACTTTATTTTTTGTTACACACAATAAAAGCAGCCACTCCGAAGAATGACTGCTTTTGTGAAAATAACTACGCTTTAATTATACCATGTTTTGCGTGCGAACAAAATTTGCTACTTGATAAATGGAATCAGCAAATGAAGTTTGCTCAAACATGCTGCAAGCATCGGTCCTGCCATTGCACAAATAGCCAGTCCAATTTTCAAGGCTACCAGAGAATACGCAATACGAAAAACTTTTCGAATAATACGAAATCCAATCATCGCAACAAAAGCGATTAATGCAGCATTTAGGACCCAATTTAACATGATTTTCCTCCTTATAACATTAGAATGTTAGAATGACAAAAGCAGCCAACCACAAGTGGATGACTGCTTAGAATATAATATTATGATTTAATTATACCACACAAGACACAAAGGCCAAAGCTATTCGTTCTTGTCTGTACCTTTCAGGTACTCATCGATCCAAATGACCTTGCCGGACTTATATTTTCTGAAGTGTCCTCGAACAGAAAAGATGCCTTCCGGAGATTTGTGCGTATGAGAAGACACCGCATACACATCACCTTGGTATTCTTTCACAAAATAGTGTTTATCTTCACCGTCACTTCTCGCATTCACGGTTGTTGTGTTGCCGGTCACCAGATTGCCGTAGATCATCAGATAATTGAACATAACGTAGTCAATGCTGAGTATCTTCACAATGTGCTCAAACTCAACATAATAATCTTCCAGTCCTTCCTCGACGTGGAACTGGATCGTTGCGTTTGGTGTATTGTCTACTTTATCCTGTCTTTTTGTTGGTATAATCTTGCCTTTTGTGATCTGTTTTCCACAAAATTCAGCCCGAAATTCTTCATGATGTGGTTTTGCCTCAATATATACGCGCAACGGCCCCTCAGAATCCAACATACACTGAGAACCGTAGTCCAAACACAGCTTTTTGAAATAAGATTTGTTATACGGCAAAACACTATCCACCAGCAGACGATTCTCTTCGCCCCAGTTCTGCAGTAGTTCATGAGCCTTTGGTGTTAAATGAAGAATATCCATTCTTCCTCTCCTCTCACCATTTTCTTTCATTATCGCAAAAGAAAAAGCTACTGTCAACACAGTATCGCGAATTTTGCCATATCGGATAAGATATTGCTCTGTTCCTAGAAATTCAGTACTTCACAATGCACCCAAAATTTGCTATAATATACTTACCGACTAAATGAGAAATTCCGATGAGTAGTTTTTATGAGATTTAGCGAAAATTTGAATTGATCATGCAGAAGGGACCCTCTGTATTCTTTCGACACCTGCTGTGTTTTGGACAATCACGGTGTATTGTCGATCTGCAATCATGTTGGTTTCACCATCCCAACGTGTTTTGTTTATGTGTGGTTGCTAGCGCCAACACAGAGAATACAGGGCACAACGGGTCTATACTTCCCCGTTGGCGGACGTCGTGAGACGTCCGTTTTTTATTATTTTGCGCAGAACACCATGCCTGAACAACGGCTCAGACGTGGATGAATGCGCTGTTATTGGTTTTTAATATACTCTGCAATGACAGCAGTTGACTTTTCACTGGCAGAACCAATAAAATAAGACAAGCTCCAAAAATAAGGCTTCCAATAATAGTCTTGCAACTGATCAGAGAACAGTTTTCTGACCATTCTGGATGATGCGGATTTGTATGCATTTACAAAGTCTGAAAGCCTTATTTGTGGAGGTGCTTCAAACAAAATATGAATATGATCGTCATCTGTATTGACTTCAAGTAGATTAAGATTTCTGTTGAGAAAATATTGTTTGGTATAAGACAGCAAAAAATCTTTGATCTCACCGGTCAATACGGGATGACGATATTTTGTTACAAGCACTAAATGATATTGTAACAAATAACAACTATGTTTGTTTGTATAATAAGAAGTGTCCATTCATTACCTCCAACTGATTTGATTTAATCGATGAATTATGCTATAATTATAGCATAAAATAAGCAATTATTAAAATTGCAGAAAGGAGGCAACTGAATGTACAAAACTCTACGAGTAGAAATCAAAGACACGCATCCGCTGTATGCATATTGTTCTGATGTTTGCCATGCAGCAAATAATCTTTACAATGCCGTCTTGTTTCGTATGCGGCAGACCATGACTGGATTGCAAAAGTTGGAATGTTTACCACAATCAATCACTTCAAATGAGCAAGAAGTCTTAAATGAATTGAAAGATTTTATAGACTGCAATCCGTCGTATCATATGCCAACGGCAAAGAAATGGTTTTTGCCATACGGTATGTTGAACAGACTGTTGTATAACAACAATAATGTGGACTATTTCGCACAACATTTGCCGAGGCATACAGCACAACAGACAATTAAGCAAGCCGTGCAGGATATGAAAAGCTATTGCAAGAGTTGCAAAGCATATGCAAAGAATAAGAAAGCCTTTACAGGCGCGCCGCGCCTACCGGGCTATAAGAAGCCAGGCAGTATGTGCACGGCCAGTTTGTCTAATCAAGAATGCGTTGTCAAAGAACAAGACGACATCTACTTTGTAAAGTTTCCAAGAACAAAAGAGGTCTGTCAAATTACAACGCCTGTTGGTCGTTTGAAATCTGCAACGATTAAACCGTATTTTAATGTATTCTATATTTCTTTTGTTTTTGAAATTCCAAATGCATTTGAGCCGATTGAACAAGACGACAACAACGAGCGAATTATCTTTGAGAAACCGGAGCGTTGTATCGCCATTGATTTTGGTGTTGACAATCTCGCAGCTATATCGAATAACTTTGGCCATAAAGGTCTGTTAATCAAGGGTGGAATTGTAAAATCAAAAAATCAATGGTTCAACAAACTAAATGCCCAAATGCAAAGTGCAAAGGACCAAGGCGTTTTGTTAGATCTCTACCAGAAGAATTGGGTCAACAGAAACAACTTCATGCGTGATGTAATGCACAAATATGCAGACTATATCATCAAGTATGCTTTAGATCATCATGTTGACACAATTATTCTTGGATCTACCAAAGGCTGGAAACAGTCAAGCAAAATGGATAAAAAGAACAACCAAAGTTTTGTTGGCATTCCGTTTGATCTGCTTAAAAAGTTCATTGCGCATCGTGCTGTGCAGCATGGCATCAATATTCTTTATCAAGAAGAGTCTTTTACATCGCAGACATCTTTTAAATACAAAGATAACATTCCGGTGTATGGAGAGCTGTCAGAAAAAGAATATGATGCATTGAAGTTCTCCGGCAGGCGCATAAAAAGAGGACTTTATTGTAACAAAGACGGCTCCATTATCAATGCAGATCTGAACGCTGCTGCCAATATTGGCAGAAAAGCGCTGCCGGATTTGTTTACGCAAGTGAACTTTGAAAGACCGGATATCTTAACAAACATTTTTAACATGTAGTCCGCTCTGCGGATAGAACAGCTGTGAATGCTGCATGTCGCTTAAAACAGAAGCCACGCCTGACTGGCGTGTGCGACTGTCAGACGTGGTAATTCACTGCCAATTCAATAGCATCTTTTTCGAAAAAACTTGAAATTTTTACGCCATCTATTGTAAAAATAGTTGAAGATTTAATGTTTTTATTTAGTCTTAAATACTTTTTTAGTGTACTTTTTTTATATAAGCAGGCCAATAAACAAGCATCCCATTGCAAATTATCTTCAGTCAATTTTTCCTTGTATTCCACAACTTCTTTGTTATCATATGCTTTTATAGCTTTTACTACGCCCTTTCTTAATTCATCATAGTCAGAATAATGAGAAATTACTTGCAACGCTTCCATTAAAGTTTCTTTGCTGTAGCAGATGATCATTCTTTGTGTCTTATTATCATAATCTAAAAAATCCATAATTACCTCCAGTTTTAAAACTATATTTTATTCAAATTAATTATAACAAAAAAAAGAAACAAGAAGAAAAAGCGAACCCGAAGGTTCGCTTTTTTACTCTTACAACTGCGTTCAACGCAACCAACATCATAATTGGTCAGCTTCGGCATCTTCGACCATTTGTCTGGCCTTTCTGGCAAAATCATAATTTTGCTGCTTTAATTCAAAACACTTAACCTGCTTGTTGCACAAATCAAAGGCATAAAGCGTATCGATTGCGTAAATAAAAATGAAACTGTAGTTGCATTCCTTGTCACACATTGACACAAATTTATCCAATAATTCATGTCTTGTTTTTGCGTCATCCAAAAACAAATTCACCCACACAAATAAATCATATGTTGAAAGTTGCTGATAATGACCGGAATTTAGCTTTTCAAATTTTGTCTCAACCATTTCGATTGTTGGTCCAAAATAGACTGGTTCCGGCGGATGAATCAGCACCGGGGCGTGATGCTCCACATGCAGATCTTCCAGTTTTTTACAGTTCTTTTCAAACTGATCTTTACTCAAGCATGGTAATTTACAGCCGATAGATTCTGCAGCTTTGAAATTTTTAGATACACTTGCAGTCACTTCCACACCAATATCCAGACTCCGATTTTGGAGATCTGGTTTGTCCAATACAGACAACGTACCATATCTCTCAGGATAGCAATATTCCAGTACAAACTTTGTATAGCATTCATCATAACTAAGCTTTGTATGCGATGGTAATGGCTGGTTCTTATCAATTTTAGCCATTTTTTCACCTCCTTTCATTGAAATATAAAATAATTGTATCGTATTGAACAAATCGAGACAAGGCAAAAAGAAAAAGCGAGCCTGAAGGTTCGCCTTTTCTTGTAAAGTTTTCTTATTGATTACTCTTGTCATTATTGTCTTATTGTTGCTCCACCCTTGGTTTTATTGTAAGAATGTTCTGCATCAAAATAGTGAATTAGCCAAACTTCAGCCTGGTTCAATTCTTCAGCCGACATGTAACAAATAGCTACCAAAACTCGTTTCCCCATTTTTATATCTGCAAAAATGTCGCCGTTCCCCTTTCCTGTAATATGATTGTGTACGCGGGCGTTTACATTAATTGACTGCCCAACATACACATCTCTGTAGTTCATATTACTTTCATCATCGACCGAATCTTTATCAAAAACCAAAAAGACATAACATCCAGGTGCATCCGAATATTTAAGCCCTACCTTTTCAGGAGCCGATACAATCCAAGACTCTTGCACCTCTTCAACAGGCCGAAACCGTAGCTTTTTCTTCCTTTCCGTCATCTTCTGTGTCATTTGTTGTAGCGCATATTTCTGTTCTTGTTGTTCATGTTTGAATTTAGTAATTTGCCGCCACAAATCTAAAAACTCATTATACGAAATGGTTGTAGTTGCCGAATATGCGTTTCTACCTGCAGGAGAAGTATAACGATATTTGCACTCGGCAGAAAACACCTTTGGAGACGGCAGACATTTTCTTTCTAATATTTTTTGCTCAATTTTTGCCAGAGAACCGTTCAACTGCGATGGATTTTTGTCCTGATCTACAATATCCAAATACTTTGACAAATACTCATCATACAAAGCTAAATCATCTTCACATTGTTTTATTATTTCACAATACTTCTCGTATTGAGAGTTGATTACGCCAGAGAATTCTCTTTTAAATTTTGTAGCACCATAAGAATCAAATTTTTTCTTAGTGTCAAATCTCTCACTCCATTTTTCCACGTCAACATTATGAAAATGTGTATTGGCATTTAGTATCTTAAGTTGGTGATAGCGCATACTGTTGCGTTTGACGTATATATGCAGGCATAACTTGATAAGAAGCACAATTAGTACGACGACAACGATCCCGACACCTACTGCTATACAAAACCATAATAAATTTTTTGAATCACTATACATGTTAATTCCCCTTGTTTGTAATATATCTCTTAATTAATACCATATTTTTACTATAATGAATAACAAAAAAGCAACCACCGAATGGTGATTGCTTTCTTTGTATTACGAGAAAATTATACCATAATGGAAGATTTCTAAGAAATTTTGGCATGAAAAAAAGAGCCACACATAAGTGCAGCTCTTCTTGTTTAGTTTTTGGTTTGTCGATCAATGTCGTCTATTGCATTCTCCAATGCACCAATTGCATCACCGATGTCTAGCATTAGGCATTTACCCTTATGTTCGCATTCCGGACAGCCATCCACAAGCGTTTCTGCCAGTTCTGGATAGTGAAGCTGGCAAATACTTTGCACACAGTCCATCTCTTGTGCAGCCTGCAAATTCTCAACCATAGTGCTCAAACTATGCATCAGCATTCGCAGCTCATATTGTTCTTTTTCTTGCATAGCTTCTCCTTTCTCAATTGGACTTCTTTTTTGCTGCCTTTTCGTCAGCGATTGCCTTCATTACATGCTGCCCGGCTAAAAATGCATTGTAATGCATTTGCACTGCCAAAGCCATTGCTTTCATATCGTCCCAAGTAACAGTGACTCGAACAATCTGGTCCGGTTTACCGTTATATCTCGGTACAATCAGCCCCTGCGCATTCTCTTCGCCGGGGCCCTCTTCAACAGAAATCATTACAGGTTGTTTCAGCCCGCTCTGAATTTTTAAAACACGAGCCAGCGCCTTACCGTCTTCACGAACGCCACGCTCTTTTGCCTTCTCTGCCGAAATGCCACCCTGATACATACGCACCGGCTTGGCATATTTATTTGCAGGATTTTCCTTGAGACGCTTTTCTTTCTCCTTTTGCATCTCCTTTGCAAGCTTGCCGGTGATAATATCCTGCATCAGATTAAAGGCATCGCCCTTCTTAAAGTCCAGCCAGTAGTCAATGTTGGATCCGGGCACCAATTTCTTATTGTCGTCCATATTGCCGAAAGACAGCAACAAACGTCCAATACGAAATCCGTCAGGTTTCACCTTCATAAATGAATTCTTGTTAAAGAACTCCATAATCGGATCTTCTACAATGTTCTCAACTTTAGCCATTACATTTCCTCCTTGTTTGAATGTTTAAATAATGTTTTTACAATAAAAAAGAGCCACCTGCAAAAGATGACTCTGTTTTTGTGTAATATGACTACTTGATAATTATATCATACTTTATGAAAAGTGAAAAATAAGAATGGAATTGCAATCCAAAATCTCAAAAAAATATATGTACAAAAAACAAAAAAAGAGCACCTAATGGCGCTCTTTTTGTTTAACTGAAACGAACCAGATCCTTCAGCTCTCTGGAAATCTCCAGATCAGAAGGATTGATTCGCAAATCGCGGCAGTAACCACGGCAATCTGCATAATACGCAGAAAGTGCCGGGCTTAAACGCCCGCTGCAGTACGCATCAACGCCACACAGTGCATCAATAGCATCTGCTACCCGGTTCATACCAGCAAATGATTGCTGGGCACCGGATCTGCGAAGATCTGCCTCGCTCTCCAGGATATGTTGTGCCTGGACTTTATTCATAAGTTTTACCTCCTCTGCAAGCCTTACGACTTGCTTCCTTTTTCTTGTTTGTAATAACACGCGGTCTGTAACACGCTCTGCTCAAACAAGCAGCTGTGCTGGACCGTTGCTTTTTTGTCTTAGCCATTGTTTTTCTCCTCCTTTATCTCTGGACTCTTGTCAGAATGCAGGAAGTATTTGATTGCGCTACCAGCCAACGGCACAATATAGAACGGACTGGCTGAAAACAGGCCAACCAGCGCGCACTGCCAGTTGTACAGCAACAAGCACTTATGCTTAACTATTACCGTACAGATCGCAGCAGCTATGACAAACAAAATGAAGTAGAATACCTTAAAGTGTTTGTCGGTGAACGCCTTGATGTTGGGCAGAGCCTTTTTGATTTTGTTTTTCATAACTTTTCTCCTTAAAAATTAAATTTTCGTGGAACTCCACAAAACAAAAGGCAGCCAATCCAAAACGGAATGACTGCTTTTTGTTATAACTTATACAAAAATTATATCATGTTTTTAAAAAAAAGAAAAAGCCACAAATGAATGTGGCTTTTGTTATTAAATATTAGACAATCTTTTCTTGATGTTCTCAATCTTGTTATGATCTTGCTCGATGATAATAGAATTACGCTTTTGCTTTAAGCACGCCTCTCCAACAACACCCGAGCCTGCAAACTGGTCTAAAATCCACTCACCCGGAAGCGAGATGAACTCCAAAATTTGTTCAACCAAATTTACCGGTTTTTCAGATTGTGAGATTTGTTGTTTTCTTGGTACTGCCTGCACATTAAATGTTGTTGGTAGCATTCCTGCTGC
>OMGH01000045.1_pt1 | contig 96337 bp, 95 predicted proteins | sample 1645841 | NCBI WGS metagenome assembly OMGH01 (sample SAMN00849584, study PRJEB25192) | human gut metagenome
ATACTGTTTTCATTCAGCATAAAACTACGCCGCTGTGTCCGTCTATGGCATATGCCCTCAGGATTTCTTCATCTAGTGGGAGTAAATGCCGCCATCTGTATAGTTTATTACGGTGCGGATAAACAAACGCGCTTCGCTTGAACGAGTTTATCCACACCGCCCTTTTACATCTGGCGGCATTAACTCCCACACGATTCGAAATATTCGGGCGTATACCATAGACGGACACAGCGGCGTAGTTTTATGCTGAATGAAAACAGTATGCGAAAGATAAAAAGGCAGGGCAGCTTCATGTATAATTCTCCTGGTATGTACAATACTAGAGTGTGGAGGGAGTTGTTATGTCAGAGAAGATTTATTTGAAGATTGACCAGCAGAGATATGTTAAGAAACCGAAGGTTGATATTGGGGATGTGATGACTGTTTATTGCAGTGATAAGGATATGATTGAAAAAATCGGACATATAACACTTGTGGAGTTTACGCTGGGCAAGTATGACCGGAAGGTGTTTGACGCACTTGATGTTGTGGGGATTATTCAGAAGGACTATCCGGATGCAGATATTGAATGTCTTGGGGAATGTGATTTTGTTGTTGAGTACAAGAAGCCGGAGAAGGAAGGCGCTGTGCATTGGCTTAAGGTGGCTGTTATATGTTTTATAACAATGGTTGGAAGCGGATATGGAATTATTGCGTACAACAATGACGTAAGTACGACGGATATATTTGACCGGGTGTACGAGCTTCTTGGAGCTTCTGCATATAAGGCAACGAATGCAATGGAGATTGCCTATGCTGTGGGATTGTTTATTGGAATTGTTATATTTTATGATCATTTTGCAGGACAAAAGCTGTCAAAAGCACCAACACCGCTTGAGGTTGAAATGGATAAATATGACAAAGATGTATCGGAATCTGTTATTGACAGGGAAGGTGGAAAATGATAGCGGTTATTATTCTTATTGGGGCTATGTCGGGAGTGTTTACTGCTGCAGGACTTTTTGCACTTATAACCAGCGTTGGTGTTATTAACAGATATGCTGATGTCAGCGGGACGAGCAGACATGTGTCTCTGTATGAGGAATGTATAATAATCGGTGCGACGGCAGCTAATGCTGTATATGTTCTTGGAATCACGGTTAGAATAGGAATGACGGGCTGTATTATATTCGGGTTGATATCCGGGATATTTATAGGCACATTTTTAATAAGCCTTGCAGAGACAGTTAAAGCATTGCCTATATTCGTTCACAGAGCAAAGGCAGGCACCGGTCTTGGTTTTATTGTGGCGGCGACAGCGGCAGGAAAAGCACTAGGACAGCTTGTATATTACTTATATATGTATTGATTTTGCATTGCAAAAAGGGAGGATGTATGCACGATATTAATTCTGAAAGCGGTACCAAAGCTGATATTGAAAAAAGAAATGAAAGCTATAATGCTTATGTAAAAAATGTTACGCCTAAAGGAAGCTGTGTGGCAAAATGCTTTAAGGCATTCATTGTTGGTGGCTGTATATGTGTTGCAGGACAGATTATTTTAAATGTATGCAAGTGGATGAAAGTGCCTGACACGGATGCAGCATCTTATACAACACTTATACTGGTATTTTTAAGTGTAATTCTTACCGGACTAAATATTTATCCGTCTATAACCACATTTGGCGGAGCAGGAAGTCTTGTTCCGATTACAGGATTTGCAAACAGCGTTGCTGCACCTGCGATTGAGTATAAGAAGGAGGGCCGGGTGTTCGGTATTGGCTGCAAGATATTCACGATTGCCGGTCCTGTTATTCTATATGGAATATTTTTTAGCTGGTGTGCAGGACTTATATATCTGGCTTTAAAGCTTATACATGTACTGTGATTCTTGATTAAGAAACATCTGTATGGTAGAATCATAGGAACTGTTTTAAAGAAATGCGCAGGATACGAGGATAATATGGGAACTTTTTTAGAAGATTATTATAATAAATTTAATGAAGAAAAAAGACTGACTTCAAGACACGGACAGATTGAATTCCGTACATCGATTCATTATATACATGAGTGTATTGAAGAATTAAAGAGAGAAGGCAGAGAGAATATAAAGATTATGGATATAGGTGCCGGAACAGGCAGATACAGCGTTGCACTGGCTGAGGAAGGCTTTGATGTAACTGCAGTTGAACTGGTAAAGCACAATCTTGGAATATTGAAATCCAAGAATTCATCAGTTAAGGCTTATCAGGGCAATGCACTTAAGTTAAAGCGTTTCGAGGATGAAACATTTGACATAACCCTGCTGTTCGGGCCGATGTATCATCTGTTCGGACAGGAGGATAAGGTTAAGGCATTAAAGGAGGCGGCCCGTATTACAAGGAAAGGTGGCTTTATTCTTGTCGCTTATGTTATGAACGAGTATGGTGTAATTACATATGCATTTAAGGAAAGACATATTAAAGAGTGCATGGAACAGGGCAGACTGACAGAGGATTTCCACACGATATCTACAGAGCAGGATCTGTATGATTATGTGCGTCTTGAAGATATTACAAAAGTTAATGAAGCAGCAGGATGTGAACGGGTGAAGATTGTGACACCGGATGGACCGGCTAATTACATAAGACAGTTTGTGAATCAGCTTGATGAGGAGGAATACGAGATATTTTACAGGTATCATCTTGCAACCTGTGAAAGAGCTGATCTGCTTGGTGCTGCAGCACATACGCTTGACATAATACGAAAATAATACATAATTAATACATTTTTGGACAGACTACTTATAAAGACTAATGGCACATGAGTATGTGCGGAAACGAGGATTATGACTGGAAAGCAGAGTCTGTTATTTGACAAAGATGTATATGTGAGATGCACTGCGACAGTGGTTGGAAAGAAAGAGGCTGATGGTCCGCTTGGCGAAATGTTTGATGTGGCAGTAGAAGATGATATGTTTGGCAAGAAAAGCTGGGAGGAGGCTGAGAGCCACATTCAGGAGATGGCGGTTGACAAGCTACTTATTAAAAGCGGCATGGCTGTGTCAGACATAGATTATATCTATGCCGGAGACCTTCTTGGACAGCTTATTGCTACATCTTTCGGACTTATGAAATATGAAGTACCGATGTTTGGTCTGTACGGAGCATGTTCAACGATGGGCGAGGCGTTATCACTTGGTGCAATGTGTGTTAATGCCGGATATGCGCAAAATGTAATTGCCATTGCGTCAAGCCATTTTGCAAGTGCGGAAAAGCAGTTCCGTTATCCGCTCGAGTATGGAAACCAGAGACCAATTGCATCTACATGGACAGTTACAGGAGCAGGGGCGTATATCGTCGGTGATAAACCTCTGGATAAGAAAAAATGTGTTCTCATAAAGGGCATTACAACAGGAAAGATTGTTGATTACGGTGTCAAGGATTCAATGAATATGGGGGCCTGTATGGCTCCAGCAGCAGCAGAGCTTATAGAAGCTAATTTCAAAGACCTTGATGTTGATAAGGATTATTACGACGCAATATTTACAGGCGACTTAGGAGAGATTGGCAACAGGATATTGTCTGAGCTTCTAAAAGAGAAAGGCATTGATATTGCTGACAAACTGTATGACTGTGGAATGCTTATATACGAAGGGGAAACTAAGTGTTCAGGTGGAAGCGGCTGCGGCTGCAGTGCAGTTGTTCTTGGAAGCTGTATTATGGACAGGCTTATAAGAGGAGAATATAAAAGAGTGCTTTTTGTCCCTACAGGAGCTTTGTTATCTACTGTAAGTTACAATGAAGGAAAAAGTGTGCCGGGTATAGCCCATGGTGTAATTCTTGAAGGAAAGGAGAGTTAAAGCCATGGATTTTGTTAAAGCATTTGTATGCGGCGGATTAATATGTGTTCTTACACAGATTCTTATGGAAAAGACAAAGCTTATGCCGGGAAGGATAATGGTCATTCTTGTAACAACAGGAGTTGTACTTGGAGCAGTTGGAATATATGAGCCGTTTGTTAAATTTGCAGGAGCGGGAGCAACAGTTCCTCTTACGGGATTTGGCAATGTCTTATGGAAGGGGATGAAGAAAGCAATAGATGAGCAGGGATTTCTGGGGCTTTTTACAGGTGGATTTACCTCATGTGCAGTTGGAGTGTCAGCAGCACTTATATTTGGATTTATTGCGTCGCTTATATTTGAACCTAAGATGAAGAAAGAATAAAATAAAAGGATAGTGGTCCAATTGACCACTATCCTTTTTTGATGATTAAGGTCGTTTGTCAGATGACAAGCCGGATGAATCAGTTTTACCAGATGTCTCTGATGAGGCAGCGGTTGTTTCTTGAGAATTGTTCTTGTTGCTGCCTGTTCCGGTTGTAACCTTGGAAGGCTTGGTTTTTGCACTGTGAATAGTGCATAACTTAGATAACTCAGTATCTGTAATTGAGATATCAGCATCCCATGTCTTGAATTCAGAACCGTCTTTATCCTCGCCAAGCTTATCAGCAGAAGATTTCTTTCTCATAATCTTAGTTGTAACACTTGGACAACCGGAAGTAGCAATATCTCCGGATTCATTACATATTGAAACCTTAACATGTGTTGTACAGTATTCAGTAGGAACTGTGTCTTCAGTGAAATATTCTGTTATAACACAGTTTCCTTCAGGGTCCTGGTCACATAAGCCCTCAACAGGAAGAAGCCCTGACTTAGAGCATACAGCCTCCTCTACAATACCAGATGGCTGTTCATAACTTCCAGTTGGAAGATTAAGATTTTCATGAATTGTCTGCATAATTGTACGCCATATAACATTGTGGTTGACAACATTTCCAAGCTCTTTGGAGTTATCATCATAGCCTGCCCATATTACGGCTGTGTAATATGGAGTGAAGCCACAGAACCATCTGTCGCTGTCGAACTGTGTTGTACCTGTCTTACCTGCTACAGGCTGGCTTGAAAAGTTAGCTGTACGTGCAGTACCGTCAGTAGCAACAGAGCGTAATCCCTGAATAAGAAGCCAGTCAGAATTCTCATTAAGTACCTTATGCGTTTCAGGTACAGAATTATCGATAATAATGTTGCCTTCTGAATCAAGTACTTTGGTGTAGTAAATAGGCTTTGTGTAAGTTCCTTTATTAGCAATGGCTGCATAAGCGGCACACATGTCAATATTGGAAACACCTCGTGTCATACCGCCAAGTGCAAGTGATTGTACAACATCGTGTGCACCGTTGATTGCATTTTTAGGAGAAACCAGCGTTGAAATACCGAATTTCTCAAGGTAATTATAACCAACCTGAGGCGTAAGCTTTGAAAGAATCTTAACAGCAGGTACATTCTGTGAAACAGTAAGAGCTTCTCTTAATGTCATCAGACCTCTGTATTCACCTTTTGTAAAGTTAGTAACAAGCTTGGCATCAGTTCCTGAATAATAATAAGGAGCATCATCAATAGCAGATGCCAGGGAATATGTTCCTGTATCAAGGGCAGGACCGTATACAGCAAGTGGCTTGATACTTGAACCCGGCTGTCTTGCAATGTCATTAGAAGCACGGTTTAAGCTTCGGTTAAGAGTCTTATCACCTCGTCCGCCTACCATAACTTTAACCTGTCCTGTGATCTGATCCATTATAGTAAATGATATCTGTGGCTGTAATGTAAATGTAAGTGTCTCAGCATATATTTCACCACCCTCTTTAAGAAGCTCCTGCCTATATGCTTCAACATAACTTCTTGCAGCGTCTTCATCGGTCATCGTAAGACTGAAGCGGGTATCTCCAAGAGTCTTTGTGTACCAGTTGGCCATTGAATTATGTGAATAATATGAAAATGATCCATCAGTCTGCTTTATTGTTAAAGCATAATTGATAGAAAAATGTGTATTATCATTGTAGTTGCCAGGATCATTGATGACATCATCAGCAACCTGTTGCATCATTGTGTCCTGAGTTGAATAAACCCGAAGTCCGCCACGATATATAAGGCTTGTAGCCTGTGCTTCTGTATACCCCTTCTGTGACATAAGGTCAGAAGTAAGCTGGTTGATAAGTTCATCAACAAAATATGAATAAGTTGAAGTTGATGTTCCGGCAAGTTCAATACCTTCAAGTCTTGCATAGACATCATCAGCAATTGCTTCGTCATATTCTTCCTGGGATATATATCCCTGCTCTTTCATATTGAGAAGGACCTGACTCTGCCGGTCTTTATTTCTGTCAGCGTGCCTTATTGGATTAAGACCGGTAGGACTTTTAGTGATGGATGCAATTACAGCACATTCACTGATAGAAAGCTCTGATACATCCTTGTTAAAATATCCTCTGGCAGCAGCCTGTACACCATAATATCCGTTACCAAGGTTAATGGTATTAAGATAATTCTCAAGAATGGCATCTTTAGACATTACTGTTTCAAGCTTTACAGCCAGATATTGTTCCTGAACCTTTCGCTTAATCTTTTCAATTGTAGATTCGTTGAAAGCATTGAAAACATTATTTTTCAGAAGCTGCTGTGTTATTGTACTTGCACCTTGTGACATCTCACCTGATGAAAGTGTAATTGAAGCAGCTCGTAAGATACCTCTCATATCGATACCATTATGCTCATAGAAACGCTCATCTTCTATAGCTATAAATGCATGCTGCAAATCTTTAGGTATCTGGTCAATTGTTACATATGTCCTGTTAGCTCCTGCAGAAGAAAGCGTCTGTATTTCATTCTCATCTGAATCATATATCTTAGTTGCAAAGCCTTCAGGCGAAACATTGACAGATGCAATGTCAGGGGCATTCTCTATAATTCCCTGAAAGGAACCTAATACAAGGCATGAACCGGAAACAACAACAGCTATAGCAGCAACTAAAGCCAGTTTTATGAAAAATATACCTAATTTGGTGCCCAGCTTGGTAGTAGCTGAATTAAGCAGTTTTTTCTTTTGTTTTATGCCTTTACCACCATAATTCATATATTGTCCTCCTTAATAAAGTCATGATATTATAACATAAAAAGGTATGACAGGCAATCAATAAGGCTGTATAATAACTAAATATACATATATAAGAAGGAATCAGATAATGAAGAAGATAATATCAGGTGGAACAGGTGAATTTACAGATAAGAAATCAAGATTTATAGCTAACATTTATCATATTGAAGATGAAGATATGGCAGTGAAAATAATAGAACAGCTTAGAAAGAAATATTGGGATGCACGACATAACTGTTATGCATATGTTTTAGGAGGCAAGAGCGAGATACAGAGATTTTCAGATGATGGTGAGCCGTCAGGTACAGCAGGTAAGCCGATACTGGAGGTGATTACAGGAAATGAATGTGGAAACTGTCTGTGTGTTGTAACAAGATATTTTGGAGGTGTCCTGCTTGGAACAGGAGGGCTTATAAGAGCGTATACTAATGCTGCCAAGGAAGCACTGTCCGTCTGCAGACTTGGTGAGCTTACAGAGGGTGTGCATGCATTCCTTGATGTTGATTATAATTATGTGGGAAAAGTGCAGTACATATGTGCACAGAATGATATAACAATAGTTAATACAGAATATGCCGATGGCGTTACGTTTGAACTGATGATGGAGAATGCAGCAAGAAATGTTTTGGAGAAGAATATGACAGAGATGTCATCGGGAAAGATATGCTTAAGGGATATATGCAGCATGCAGATGTACAGGGATGATACAGGGAAATTGTGCAGATGATACCTGAAATATGAATAAATTATTAACAGTGGTAAAAAATCACAATACAATGGTCGGAATCTGCTTAAAAGAGTATAGAATGTGTAAATGTGATGTAAAATAATCTAAAAAAGTCAGGGAGCATAGTGCATTTTTTACATAAAAACACAAAGATTATATGAAGAAAAACTATTCTCACAAAATAATTTTTGATAAAAAATTTGGAAAAATGAAAAAATTATGAATACGGGGAATGGCATAAATACTGGGTTTTCACAGAAAAAGCAAAAAAAATACAATAATTGTTAAAATTAGCCTTGTTAAAATAGTACAAAAATGCTAATATATCAATGTCTAAAAACGAAACGGGGAGAGAATCCCCGCGAACCAAATTAAGGAGGGTTTTAAGGTTTATGAAAAAGACATTAAAGAAGTTTGCTGCAGTAGGTTTATCACTTACTTCAGTTATGGGTCTCGTAGCTTGTGGCTCTAACAGCGGCAAACAGGACGCAACAAAAGCAACAGTTGATTGGGCTAACGTACAGAAGCCAGAGCAGTTCACAGTTATGGTTGATGGTACAGTAGTTAAGGAAACTAACGGTGCACAGGAATTCTACAAGTATCTTGGCGACCTTACAGGTCTTGATATTAAGTGGATTCGTCCAGAACATTCTAGCTACTATGATTCAGTTAAGAATGCATTCGCTTCAGGCGATATCCCTGATGTAGTTCTTCTTAGTTCAGATTACCTTGCTAACTTCGCATCTAACGGATATCTCTGGGATATGACAGATGCTTGGAATCAGTCAGCAACTAAGAACTCAGGAAGACTTATTGATCAGGCTGAGATTATTGAATCAGGAAATATGGTAGCTGGTCCAGACGGAGAGAAGGCTCTTTACGGATTCTCACCAGCCCGTGGTAATGGATGCTGTACATACATCAAGTCTTCAGCTTTAACAGCTGCTGGATATAAGCCAGAGGAAGTTGCATCTAAGACTCTTACATATGATGAGTATTACAAGATGCTTAAGGATATGAAGGCTGCATCAGCTAACCAGAACTTCGTTATCTCTTGTTCAGGTTTCGTAGCTGGTGGTAACTCTGGTACTCCAGAAGCTCCATATACTAACTATCTTCCAGAATTCTATCAGAATGCTAACTTCACATTCTACTATGATGAAGCAGCTAAGGAATACAAGGATGGATTCGCTCAGCAGGATATGAAGGATGCCCTTGCAAGACTTAAGACAGCCGTTGATGATGGTATTCTTGATAAGGCTTCTCAGAACCAGACAACATCAGATGCTCGTAATAAGTGGAACGCTAAGGATGCTTCAACAGCTTCTTCAGTATTCACATACTGGGCAGGTACATGGGCTTATACACTTCAGAACTCTATAGCTGATAAGACAGATAAGATTATCGCTATTAAGCCTATTAAGGAGCTTGGTACATATAAGGAGCGTCTTGCTACTGCTTGGTGTATTACATACAAGGCATATGAGAATGGTAAGGCTGAAGGAATCTTCAAGTACTTCATCGATACTATGCTTGATGGTGGAGATATCCAGATTGCATGGCAGTATGGTGCTAAGGGAACTCACTGGGATGATAAGGCTGAGACAGTTACAGTTTACAACTCAAAGGGTGAGGTTGATGAGAAGAAGACTAAGACATATGAAGAAGGTGTATTCCACTTCCTTACAACTCCAGAAGATAATACAAAGCTTATGTCTAAGAACCACATTGATAAGAGCTTAGCTATTGCTACATTTGGTGATAACACAGATCCAGGTAACAAGAGCGTTGACCCACTTATCACAGAGAACTATGCAATGTTCAATGCTAACAGCAAGCTTGAGACTCCACTTTGGAACACAGAAGTACTTAGCAACAATATCTCTGATATCAATACTAAGAGACTTGAAGTTGTTTCACAGGTAGTTCTTGGTGAGAAGACATATGATGAAGCTATGGCTGATTACAAGAAGCAGGTTGGTGCTAAGTGTGATGCAGTAGTTGAGTCATTAAACGAAACACTTAAGAAGTAATTTAAACAATAATTATTAGATGTTTATACATCTTATGTTAGTATGGCGGCGCAGAGAAATCCGCGCCGTTTATACTGACAAAAAAGGATTTGCTTATGAAATTTATTTAATAGGCATACGATAATAATTAGGAAAGAAGGTAAAAAAATGCAGTGTCCATCTTGTAACACAGAGCTTCCTAAGAAAGCTAAAATATGCCCTAAGTGCGGAACAGCAGTAGGAAAGCCAAAAGGAAATATTAAATTGATGGCCATCATCGGACTTATTATCATGCTCATTGCCAGTCTTTTACCTCTTGTTCAGTCAGGAGAGAAGATTAAAGAAGGCGTTTATCCTACAGCATATGCTTTCAGTTACATGAATATCAGTATGCCAGTGTTATGGTATTTATTCATCGCATGTATCGTTGTTGGTATCATTCTTATTGTAGCAAGAAAAGAATTCTTTTCTATCATTACTACAGTAATTGCAACTGTTCTTACAGTTGTTTCTGTATTTGCAGTTCAGTTTACACTTGTTAATGGTAAGGTAGCAGGTGGTGGACTTAAGTATGTTAATGTTAACCTTACAGATATTCTTAACAATGGATATAATGGCAATTCATATCATATTGGTTGTGGATTTGTTGTACTTGCAATTGGTATTGTTATAGCAGTTGCTGGATGTTTTATTGATATTGTTAAGCCTTTCAAGAAAGATCTTCATGTTGATGCTAAGTATCTTTCTAACTCATTAAATCAGAGCCTCACAAATAAGATGTATTATTACAGAGGCTTCTACCTTATGTTCGTGCCAGTTTTCGTTATGATTATGTTATTCAACTACTGGCCAATGCTTGGTGTTCGTTATTCGTTCACAAAATATGTTATCGCTAATCCATACTACATTGGTCTGTATCATTTCCAGACTATGTTTACTAACGATATCTATTTCTGGCAGGCATTCAGAAACACATTAATTTTGTCATTAATTAAGTTGTTCTTAAATACAGGCGCAGCAGTTATTATCTCACTTCTTCTGAATGAGATTACTAACATGATTTTCAAGAAGACAGTACAGACAATTATCTATCTTCCTCATTTCATGTCATGGGTAGTTGTTGCTTCAGTATTTAAGATGTTACTGGCTCCGTATGATACAGCTCCAGTCAACTCAATTCTTATAAATATGGGTGTTATTGATAGTGCAATTGATTTCATGAACAGTACAGCTTACTGGCGTGGAACATTCTATATCATGAATGTTTGGAAGGATACAGGTTGGGGAACAATCCTCTTCTTGGCTACATTGTCAGGTATCAGCCCAGACCTTTATGAAGCAGCCCAGATTGATGGTGCTAACAGATTCAAGAGACTGATATACATTACATTACCAGCTCTTGCTAATACAATTATTACAGTATTCATTCTTAACCTTGCTAAGGTTATGAACCTTTTTGAATCTGTATTCGTATTGCAGTCACCTATTACATATGCTAAATCACAGGTTTTACAGACATATGTATATACTAAGACATTCAGTGGTGGTAACTCAGATTATGGTTATACAACTGCTGTAGGTTTATTTAAGTCTTTCGTTGGTATGATCTTAGTTCTCGGTTGTAACTGGGCAAGTAAGAAAGTACGTGGACGAGGAATTGTATAGGAGGGAATAGATAATGAGTGATAATCAGACACTAGTTTATAAAAAGAAAAAGAAAAAATTCAAAGTATTCCCAATTGTTAATGCAATTTTATTCATTATCATTGCATGTGCAATTATGATTCCTATTTACAAAGTAATTATTACTTCAATAGATGCATATTCATCATATGATTTTAGATGGCTTCCTCAGAAGTTCTCTTGGGGTGGTTACCGTGCTATTATAACAAGATCAAACCTTTATCATCCATTCTTAATCTCAGTTATAACAACTATTGTTGGTACATTCGTTGGACTTTTAGTTGTTACACTTGGTGGTTATGTATTAATCCAGTGGGAGATGCCAGGAAGAAACTTCTTCGCTTATATGCTTCTCTTCACAATGATTTTCGATGGTGGTATGATTCCTAAGTTCCTTGTTATCAAGCAGTTAGGATTAATCAATACTTTGTGGGCGGTTATTCTGCCAATGGCTATTAACGTATATAACTTAGTACTTATGAGAAACTTCTTTGAAGGTATTCCAGAATCACTTTTCGAAGCAGCTCAGATTGATGGATGCTCACCAATGGGTATCTTCTTCAAGATTGTACTTCCTCTTTCAAAGGCAGCTCTTGCATCAATTGGTTTGATGTTCGCAGTAAGCTTCTGGAATGATTATACAAACTTCAAGTTATATATTAATAAGAATAATCTTTACAACTTCCAGATTCAGTTAAGAAGTATGGTTGTTGATAGTGATATTCCTAATGATGGTGCTGTTAACCCAACAACAATTTCTAATGCAGCAACTATCGTAGCTATCCTTCCTTTCATGATCATCTACCCATTCTGTCAGAAGTACTTCGTACAGGGTGTTAACGTAGGTGCCGTTAAGGAGTAATGTTAATATTTTGAATTTATTTTGGACGAGCCTTAAAAGGCTCGTCCTTTTTTGCGCGAGTAGCGATGAGAATAGACAGCCAAATGCACCAGCTATGCTTGCATAGGCTGGTGTTTTTGACTGTCTATTCGAGGAGCACCGCGACAACGACAGAACGAAGTTCTGGAGTATGAGCTGCGAGCGCGAGTAGCGATGAGCGATAAAACTGTACTTTTATGTGCTATTACCAGTCAAATAGTGGAATAATACTGTTTAACATGTTACAATAAAATAAATATTGGTTAGGAGGAAAAAGGCTTGGATAAAAGTTTTGAAATTAAAGGATACATTAATAATGTATTAAAAGAAACCGGGCTTGAAGGAGCAGATGCATTTGATAAGGCACTTCTTCTTAATGCTTTAGGTAAACTTGAAGCAGCAGAGCATAGTGATGAATATAAGGATGTTATTACAGGTGAATTAGAGAAGCTTGTAGAGAATGATAATATCAGCATAGGCGAGAATGACCTTGTAAATTATATGTATGGTAATGCATGTTACAGTGTTGGAAAGAATGATATTGCTGTTAATATTGCCAAACAGACAGAGACACAGCCACGGACAGAATCAGGTTATTTTACAGGCGCAGAAGGTGGAAGATGCTTATGTACTGCTTTTAAGGCTTTAAGCTTCTATATGAATTATGAGACTAAAGATGGTGGTAAAGAACATTATAATGATATAATTGCGCAGTATAATGCAATATATGCAGAATGCTTTAAGAACGCAGGAGAGGCAGCACATGATGGTGATGTTAAGGCTGTAAAAGCACTTGCATTATTTGCAGCAGGAGCAGTTGATACACTTGAAGTTATGGACCAGGCGTTATATGAGATATTTGCAAGAATAAGAGAAATGTATAAAGCAGCAGTTTCAGTTCTTAATGATACGATTGATAATACAGATTCGCAGTTCGTAAAGCTTATATATGCATATGCAGTATTGAAAGGATGCCGTATGAAGCTTATACAGACAGAAAAATATGCATCCAAGGCTGAGGAAATCTTTGAAAAAGCTACTGATAAGCATGTTGCGGATAAGAGCGGTGTGGCTGTATCAGCGGCATACATAACAGCTTACAGTGAATATATAAGAAACAGGGATTATCAGGATTACGGACGCAGCAATGGAGGTGTATTATGGAGTTAAAGTTAGTTATCAAGACAGGAAGAAGTGCTGTAGTAGAATTTGATGACGGTGGAAAGTATTATTCAAAGGAAGAATACACACTCCTGATTAATGGAGAAGAATATGGCAAGACAGAAAAGGTTGTTACAACAATATATGGTCTTAAGCCAGATACAGAATATAAGATTACAGCGGTGTATGCAGGAAAAGAATATGGACCTGTTGAATTTAAGACGGATTATGAATATGTAACACTTAATGTCAGAGAATTTGGTGCGTATGGTGATGGAGAGCATGATGATACTAATGCAATCCAGTGTGCGATTATGGCAGCTCCTAAGGATTCCAGAGTATTAGTTCCAGAGGGTGTTTATAAGATATCAAGCATATTCTTAAAAGATAATCTTAATCTTGAGCTTGCTAAAGGAGCAGTACTTTCAGCATTTACAGAAAGAGATAAGTTCCCTATATTACCAGGACAGATTGAGACATACGATGAGAAAGATTATTACAACCTTGGTACATGGGAAGGCAATCCTCTGGATATGTTTTCAGCAATTGTATGTGGTATCAACTGTTCAAATGTTACAATTACAGGTGAAGGAACTATTGATGGATGCACAACTCACGATAACTGGTGGAAGAATTGTAAGATAAGAAATACTGCGTGGAGACCAAGATTATTCTTTATTAATAACTGTAGTAATGTTACTATGCATGGAATTACAGTTCAGAATTCACCATCATGGACAATCCACCCATATTTTAGTAAACATCTTAAGTTTATTGATGTTAAGATTCTTAATCCTGCTAATTCACACAACACAGATGGTCTTGACCCGGAAAGCTGTCAGGATGTTCTTGTGCTTGGAACATACATATCAGTTGGTGATGACTGTATAGCAATCAAGTCAGGCAAGATATATATGGCTCAGAAGGAAAAGACTCCTACAGAGGATATGACAGTACGCCAGTGCTGTATGAGAGACGGACATGGTGCAGTAACAGTAGGAAGCGAGATAGCTGCGGGAGTTAAAGATGTTCATATCAGAGACTGTATGTTCATGAATACAGACAGAGGTTTAAGAGTTAAGACAAGAAGAGGCCGTGGTAAATTATCTGTACTTGATGATATATCATTTGAGAATATTGATATGGATAACGTTATGACACCATTTGTTGTTAACAGCTTCTATTTCTGCGATCCAGATGGAAAGACAGAATATGTTGGCTCTAGGAAGCCGCTTCCTGTTGATGACAGAACACCTTCAATCAAGAGCCTTACATTTAAGGATATCAATGCGAAAAACTGCCATGTTGCAGGTGCATATATATTCGGTCTGCCAGAGAGTAAAGTTGAGAAACTTACATTTGAGAATATTAACTTTAGCTATGCTAAAGATGCAAAGCCGGGGGTAGCAGCAATGATGCTTGGCTGTGATGAAGCAAGCAGACAGGGACTTATTGTAAGTAATGTAGAAAAACTTATATTAAAGAATGTCAATATTGAGGGCTGCGATGGAGAAGCAATTGTGGCAGATAATGTTGATAAGATTGAAAGAGATTAGTATAAATATACAGAAATATGAGGAATAATCATGAATTTACATGCACCAAAGGGAATTGATGTTGAGAATTGGTTCATTGAGTGCTATAGGAAACATAAGGGGCATCCGTTAAAGATACTTATAGGGCTTTATAAGGGGAATTATAATAAGTTTTTTCTTGCAGTATTATTTTTCTTTATAAAGCATGCCCCTGTGTGGGTGCTGCCAATTGTTACAGCTAATATTATTAATGATATTACAAGTGGTTCGCCAGATACTGTACAGAATATTATTATTCAGGCAATAATTATGGTTGCATTAGTTGTTCTTAATGTGCCAATGAATTATCTGTATACAAGATATAAATCATTAGCAACAAGATATGCAGAAACAGGACTTAGAAAAGCACTTGTAAGGAAACTGCAGCAGCTTTCAATTTCGTACCACAAAGAGACACAGTCAGGCAGGCTGCAATCAAAGATAATGCGAGATGTGGAAGCGGTTGAGACGTTGTCAACACAGATGTTTTTAAGCATATTAAATATTGCACTTAATATTGGAGTTGCACTTTTTGTTACAGTATCAAAGAGTCTTATAGTATTCTTATTCTTTCTTCTCACTACACCTCTTGCAGCGGCAACTATGGTATTTTTCAGAAATATTATGAAGAAGAGAAATACTGAGTTCCGTAAGGAGATGGAAGAGACGTCTGCAAGGGTTATGGAGATGGTTGAACTTATTCCGGTTACAAGGGCTCATGCACTTGAAGAGGAAGAAGTAACCAAGATGAGCGGACAGCTTTTTGCAGTTGCGGAGAAAGGCTATAAGCTTGATGTTATACAGGCATTATTTGGCTCGGTTGGATGGGCAATATTCCAGGTTTTCCAGGTTGTGTGTCTGGGATTCACAGGATTTCTTGCTTTAAAGGGAAGTGTTGGTCCTGGAGATATTACACTTTACCAGAGTTATTTTGCAACAATAGTAAGTCAGGTATCATCACTTATGTCGCTTATACCAGTTATTGCCAAGGGAGTTGAGTCTGTTAATTCTATTGGAGAAGTACTTCTTGAAGAAGATATTGAATGCAATGACGGGAAAGAAGCACTTAAAAGTGTAGAAGGTGAGTTTGATTTTAAAAATGTCAGGTTTGCCTATAATAATACAGATAAACCAGTACTTCATGAGCTTAATCTTCATGTCGATAAAGGACAGACGATTGCACTTGTGGGAGAATCAGGAGCTGGTAAATCTACAATTCTGAACCTTGTTATAGGCTTTAATTTCGCTACAGACGGAGTTGTTACAATTGATGGACATGATATGAGAGATATTGATCTTAGAACTTATAGAAAGCATCTGGCAGTTGTACCACAGACATCAATATTATTCTCAGGAACTATAAGAGATAATATAACATATGGAATAGATGATTTCGATGAAGAAGCCCTTAATAAAGTTGTGGACGCAGCTAATTTAAGAGATCTTATAGATTCACTTCCGGATGGATTAGATACAGTTGTGGGAGAGCATGGTGGAAAGCTTTCAGGAGGACAGAGGCAGCGTGTATCGATTGCAAGAGCACTTATGAGAAATCCTGAAGTAATAGTTCTTGATGAGGCAACATCAGCATTAGACAGTATATCTGAGAAGCTTATTCAGGAGGCACTTAATAATCTTACTAAAGACAGGACAACATTTATAGTTGCACACAGATTATCGACTATAAAGGGTGCAGACAGAATAGCGGTAATAGCAGATGGTCACTGCGTTGAATATGGAACATATGATGAGCTTATGGAACTTAAAGGCGAATTCTATCAGATGAAATCAATACAGAGCTAAAAAATAAAAGGAGGCGGGAATATAACCCGTCTCCTTATTTATATGCCTGTCGGTTTTAATTACTTATTCTCAGCAAACCAGATTCTGAGTGTAGAGATAAGCTTTTCCTTAGAATCAACATCTAACTTCTGTACAATCTGCATGATTTCATTGTCAAGAGCTGTATTCTGGTATGACTTGTCAACGCTTCCTGCAAGATAATCAAGAGAAACTCCTGTAAGCTCTGCATAATATGAAAGCATTCTTAATGTCATAAGGTTACGGCCATTCTCAACGTTACTTATGTAACCAGGTGTAACCTCTAATGCCTTAGCAACGTCTTCCTGTGTAAGACCGTGTGCAATTCTTAACTTCTTAACTTTAGCTCCTAAATCGCTATCCATAATTCAAACCTCCTAAAAATAATTACTTTTTGTTTGCTCTGTAACGAGCTGTGTGATCAAGAATCTTCTTACGGATTCTAAGACTCTTTGGTGTTACTTCAAGTAATTCGTCTGTGTCAATATAATCCAGTGCCTGCTCCAAGCTAAGAATTTTAGGTGGAACAAGACGGAGAGCCTCATCAGCACTTGAAGAACGAGTGTTGGTAAGATGCTTTGTCTTGCATACATTAACCTCAATATCCTCAGTACGAGGATTTTCGCCAACGATCATTCCGGCATATACCTTCTCACCAGGTCCGATGAAGAGAGTACCTCTTTCCTGCGCATTGAAAAGACCATAAGTGATAGCATCACCGCTTTCGTAAGCAATAAGAGAACCATTCTTTCTGTAAGAAATGTCTCCTTTGTATTCTTCATATCCTTCAAAAGAAGAATTGATAATACCGTTACCCTTAGTATCAGTAAGGAATTCACCTCTGTATCCGATAAGACCTCTTGAAGGAATAGAGAACTGAAGTCTTGTGTATCCACCGTTAATTGGTGACATACCAAGGAGTTCGCCCTTTCTCTGGCTTAACTTCTGGATAACAGATCCTGTGCAGTCATCTGGAACATCGATATAAGCAAGTTCCATAGGCTCAAGCTTCTTACCTCTCTCATCTGTGTGGTAGAGTACCTCGGCTTTACTTACTGCAAATTCATAACCTTCTCTTCTCATATTCTCAATAAGAACTGAAAGATGAAGCTCACCACGTCCTGAAACCTTAAATGAGTTCTCAACACCAGGTGTTTCCTCAACTCTTAAACTAACATCTGTATTAAGTTCCTTGAAAAGTCTGTCTCTTAAATGTCTTGAAGTAACGAATTTACCTTCTTTACCTGCAAGAGGACTGTCATTAACCATGAAGTCCATAGAAAGAGTAGGTTCTGAAATCTTCTGGAAAGGAATGGCAACAGGGTTGTTAAGTGAACAGATTGTATCACCGATATGAATATCAGCAATACCTGATACAGCAACAATTTCACCGATTCCTGCTTCGTTAACTTCTACCTTATTAAGTCCGTTAAATGTATAAAGCTTAGTAATTCTTACACGTTTCTTAACGCTTGGATCATGGTGGTTAACAATCATAACCTCCTGATTAACCTTAAGGCTTCCATTATCAATCTTACCTACGCCAATTCTACCAACGAATTCGTTGTAGTCAATAGTAGAGATAAGCATCTGTGTATCTGCATCAGGGTCACCCTCTGGTGCAGGAATGTTATTGACGATACAGTCAAAGAGTGGCTGCATGTCTTTCTTTTCATCATTAAGGTCAGCCATAGCATAGCCTGACTTAGCTGAAGCAAAGATGAATGGACAGTCAAGCTGATCTTCATTAGCATCAAGGTCAATGAAAAGCTCTAAGATCTCGTCAATAACTTCTTCAGGTCTTGCTTCTGGACGGTCTATCTTGTTAATACATACTATAACAGAAAGATTCATGTCAAGAGCTTTCTGTAAAACAAACTTTGTCTGAGGCATAACACCTTCGAATGCGTCAACAACAAGAATAACGCCGTTAACCATCTTAAGTACTCGCTCAACCTCGCCACCGAAATCAGCATGGCCAGGAGTATCAATAATGTTAATCTTAGTATCCTTATATGTGATAGCTGTATTCTTAGAAAGAATAGTGATTCCTCTTTCTCTTTCGATATCATTGGAATCCATAACTCGTTCAGCGACTTCCTGATTAGCTCTGAAAGTTCCGCTCTGCTTTAACAGCTCATCAACAAGGGTTGTCTTACCATGATCAACGTGGGCAATAATTGCAATATTACGAATATCTTCACGCTTTGTTTTCATTAATAATGTCCTTCCTGAATTAAACTTAAAATATCTTCTATGATTAGCAACTTTTATATTCTATCACAATATTCTTAAAAAACAATACTAAATATATAAAAATTTTTTTATTTTTTGAACACATATTATTCAAAAAGTTTTTGTAATATTTGCGAAAACGACATCATATACATATTAGAGAAAACAAAGCACATGCCACAACACATTGATAATAAGGTGGCAAAGAAGGGAGAAATACAGAATGCTTGATAAAGTAATTGAAAACAACAGAGTGTGTATCATTGGAGAGATTGTCTCAGAGTTCACTTTCAGCCATGAGGTCTTTGGAGAGGGCTTCTATATTGCTAATGTATCAGTGAACAGATTAAGTGATATGGTAGATGTCATACCACTTATGATATCTGAAAGGCTTATTGATGTTACTAAGGATTATAGAGGAATGAAGATTGAGGTTGCAGGACAGTTCCGTTCTTATAACAGACATGAAGGAACTAAGAATAAGCTGGTGCTCTCAATATTTGTAAGAGAATTAAGATTCTTAGAAGATGACGAGATGCCTGAAGAGCAGTCTAAGTCCAACCAGATATTCCTTGACGGATATGTATGCAAGCCTCCTATTTATAGAAAAACTCCATTAGGAAGAGAAATTGCAGATATCTTAGTGGCTGTAAACAGACCATATGGCAAGTCGGATTACATACCATGTATAGCATGGGGAAGAAATGCAAGATTTGCAGGAGGTCTTGAAGTAGGTGCACATCTTCAGGTTAGCGGACGTGTACAGAGCAGAGAGTACACTAAGAAAATAGGAGAAGAAGAGGTTGAGAGAAGAGTTGCTTATGAGGTATCAGTAAGCAAGATTGACCTTGTTGAAGATGAGGAATAATTAAGACAACATTTATGTTCTTTAGTTTAAGGATATATATTGACATAACATTATCAGAGTGATATAGTCACATTAACTGTAAGGGTTTCCCCTGCAGCAGGTAGAGGTCGCACGATTCAAGAGTAATTATCCTGATGTCCCGGAAGACATATGAAGGATAGTAAAAGGGGAAAGTGCCGAAGAGGATTGTTTCCGGAGCAGTCTTACTGGGCGTAGGATTAATAGTTTTACGACTGTCATCGAATAGATGGAGAGCTACTTAAAGGACTATTACTATGATTTCTTTAAGAGCCAGTCTGTTTGAGCAGATTGGCTCTTCTATGTTGTTGAGCTACTCACATGGGTAGCGATGAGAATAGACAGGAATCATGTACATAATAATAGCTGTTAACAGCGGAAAGAAGGATGGTATGTCAGTATTTACCGGAGCCGGTGTAGCGATTATTACACCAATGAAAGCTAATGGAGAAGTTAATTACGATAAGCTTGGAGAATTCCTTGATTACCAGATTAATAACTCAACAGATGCAATTATTATCTGTGGAACAACAGGAGAGGCATCAACACTTACACATGAGGAGCATGTAGAAACAATCAGATTTGCTGCTGATTATGTGAAGAAAAGAGTTCCTGTTATTGCAGGAACAGGTTCTAACTGCACAGAAACAGCTGTATGGCTTTCACAGGAAGCACAGAAGGCAGGAGTTGATGGATGTCTCGTAGTTACACCATATTATAATAAAGCAACACAGAAGGGTCTTATCCAGCACTATACAGCAGTTGCGAAGTCAGTAGACCTTCCTATCATTATGTATAATGTTCCAGGAAGAACAGGCTGCAATATCCAGCCAGAGACAGCAGCTAAGCTTGCTAAGGATGTTGACAATATCGTTGCTATTAAAGCTGCAACAGGTAATCTTGCACAGGAGAGCAAGACAATGGCATTAGCTGAGGGAAGACTTGATATGTACTCAGGTGAAGACGGACTTATTGTTCCTCTTATGTCAATTGGAGCAAAGGGTGTAATTTCAGTATTATCTAATGTTGCTCCTAAGCAGACACATGATATCTGCGCTACATTTGCAGCTGGAGATGTTGCTAAGGCTGCACAGTTACAGTTTAAGGCATTAGAGCTTGTAGATGCATTATTCTGTGAGGTTAATCCAATTCCTGTTAAGCATGCACTTAACCTTATGGGATGGGATATGGGACCACTCAGAAGCCCATTATGCGAGATGGAAGAGGCTAACCTTGAGAGATTAAAGAAAGCAATGGTTAACTACGGAATACTTTAATTGACAGGAGAATGAACATGACAAGAATAATTATGCATGGCTGTAACGGCCATATGGGACAGGTCATTACAGGAATAGTTGCTAACGATGCTAATGCACAGATAGTAGCAGGAATTGACCTTCGTGATGACGGACATAACTTATATCCGGTATTTGCTTCATTAGAAGAATGTAATGTTGAAGCAGATGTTATTATTGATTTCGCATCAGCTAAGGCAGAGGATACACTTGTTGACTATATTAAGAAAACTAAGATTCCTGCTGTAATATGTACAACAGGATTAAGCGATGAGCAGATTGCATCAATCAATGAAGCATCAAAGAGTGTTGCAATATTACGTTCAGCTAATATGTCACTTGGAATCAATACATTATTCAAGCTTTTACAGGATGCTGCCAAAGTGTTTGCGTCAGCAGGCTTTGATATTGAGATAGTTGAAAAGCACCACAACCAGAAGCTTGATGCGCCAAGTGGAACAGCTCTTGCACTTGCAGATTCAATGAAGGAAGTGCTTGATGATGATTATTTCTACAGATATGACAGAAGCCAGTTAAGACAGAAGCGTGATCCTAAGGAAATCGGAATCAGTGCCGTAAGAGGTGGAACTATTGTTGGAGAGCATGAAGTAATTTTTGCTGGAGAAGACGAGGTTATAGAATTCAAGCATACCGCACATTCTAAGGCTGTATTTGCAAAGGGTGCAGTTGAGGCTGCCAAGTTCCTTGCAGGAAAGCCGGCTGGAATGTACGATATGAGAGATGTTATTGCAGCTAAGAACTAGTTGTCAGAACAGTTAATATAATGATATTCAATGCGGCTTGCTTCGGCGAAGCCGCATTTTTTATATAATGCCACAGCTGCCCTGTTATTGCTTGTTACATTAAGTACGAGTGGAAGTGAAGCAATGTTAAAGTAGTCTTTAAGAAAATGCTTCATAAGGCATGTACCAATGCCTTTCCCACGAAGCTTCTCATCAACGAATACGCCGTATACATTGACAAATGTGTTCTGTGTATCAAGATAAAGAAGAGCCACAGGTTCTTTATATTCTGGCAGATACATAAGATAATCATCACCCTCAAGATAGTATTCGGCATTGTCAGGCTCTGCAGCCTGTATTGATTTTAAGTTAAAATGTGCTTTATCAAGCTGGTACAGATATTCGTAGAAACATACATCACCACATAAAGAACAGTTAAGAAGTTCTCCACTTATAGGCGCAATAAGCTCTAAATTGCCAGCAGAGCTGCTTTTAAGCTTTCTGCAACAGATGGATAGCATATTACGAAAATGTCCTCTATGGCGAAAATCAGGAGCTATAAGACCTGAAACTTCAACATACCCGCATTCATCATTGATAAGCAGTCCAATAAAGCCATACATTACAGGTGAATCTGCATCTTCATCAACAAGCGCACACTGGATAAAGCTGTCGTTATGGGAATCACAGTAATAAGGCTCGTAGCCGTCACATTTGTTAATAAGTTCTTCAAGAGCATTCATTAAAATGTTGTCCATATAGTCAATCTCAATATATTTCATAGTTGTTCTCCAATAAAAGTTTATAAAAATATTACTTTGAAATAAGAAACATTTGTTTACAAAAGTGTCAAAATGCCTTACTATATAAAGGTATATACATCAGTATAACAAAATAATTGATTTACCAGCAATAGGTTATTGGGAGGATTTACATGGGTAAAGTAGCAATACTTACAGACAGTAACAGTGGAATTACACAGGCTCAGTCTAAGGAGCTTGGAGTTAAAGTTATACCAATGCCGTTCTTTATAGATGGAGAACAGTATTTTGAAGATATTAATCTTACACAGGAAGAGTTTTACGAGAAGTTACAGCAGGATGCTGATATATCTACTTCACAGCCTTCTATTGGTGAGATGCAGGATGCATTTGATGAGCTTCTTAAGGAATATGATGAACTTGTATATATTCCTATGTCAAGCGGGCTCAGCGGAACATGCCAGACAGCTACTATGGTTGCTGATGATTATGATGGAAAGGTTCAGGTTGTCAATAACCAGAGAATTTCTGTAACCATGAGACAGTCTGTTCTTGATGCGAAGGAGCTTGCTAAGAGAGGTAAGTCTGCGGCAGAGATTAAGGAGATTCTTGAGAAGCATAAGATGGAATCAAGCATATATATTACACTTGAGACTCTTAAGTACTTAAAGAAGGGCGGAAGAATAACTCCTGCGGCAGCTGCTATTGGAACTATGTTAAAGCTTAATCCTGTGCTTCAGATTCAGGGTGAGAAGTTAGATGCATTTGCCAAGGCAAGAGGTAAGGCTTCAGCGAAGAAGATTATGCTTAAGGCAATGCAGGATGATTTAGATACAAGATTTGCAGAGTTTGCAAAGGATGGAAAGATGCATATGGAGGTTGCTTATTCAGGTAATCCTGAGGAGGCGGAGGAATGGGCTGCGTTAGTTAAAGAGACTTTCCCACAGTTTGATTTCCACATGGATCCACTTTCACTTTCAGTTGCCTGCCACATAGGACATGGTGCACTTGCGATAGCGACATCTGCTTATCTGCCAGAACTTGATTAATACGAATGATAAGCCTGTGACAGCGCATGAGTTGTTGCAGGCTTTTGTTATAGATACGGATATTCCCGTAATTTAATATGAATGGAGGATTGTTATGCCAGCAAGAAGTGAGATTGATGATAAGTTTAAATGGGCTGTGAGTGATTTATACAGCTCTGATGAAGCATGGGAAAAGGATTATAACAGTATACTTGAACTGACTGGCCAGCCAAGTGAGCTTAAGGGCAGGATGGGCGAGTCTGCCGGCATGCTTTACAAGGCACTTAAGGAGTATGAACAGGTAGAATACATTACTGAAAGAGTGTATGTGTATGCATTTATGAAATATTATGAGGATACAGGCAATTCAAAGTATCAGGAAATATCTGGGAAAGCCCAGATGGCTGCGATGAAGGTGTCAGAGAAGTATGCATTTTTAGAGCCTGAGCTTATATCAATAGATGCTGATGTGCTTGATAAATATATCAGCGAGGATGAAAGACTTGGAATGTATAAACATTTTATTGATGACTGCCTCGCAGGGAAAGAAGCCAGAAAGAACATACGCTTTCTGAGAAGGAGGAGGCGCTGCTTGCCAAGGCATCGCAGATGTCAACTGTGCCTGATGAGGTGTTCTCTAAGTTTAACAATGCTGATGTTAAGTTTGGCAAGGTGAAAAGAGAGAATGGACAGGAAGATGAGCTGACTAACGGCAATTTTGCCACATTTATGGAAAGTCAGGACAGAGCTGTAAGAAAGGCGGCATTTGAGGCGTTGTATAAGCAGTATGGGGCGTATATCAACACGATTGCAGCAGCGTTTTATGGCAATGTCAAGCAGGCAATGTTCTATGCAGACGCAAGGGGTTACAAGTCAACACTGAACATGTATCTTGATGGTTCATTTATTCCGGAAAATGTATATAAGAATCTTATTAAGACTGTCAATGACAATCTTGACAAAATGTACCGCTATGTTGATATCAGGAAGAAGGCGCTTGGCGTTGACGAGCTACATTTTTATGATATATATGCACCGATGGTAGAGAATATTGACTGGAAGATAAGCTATGATGAGGCTAAGGACATTGTTGTGAATGCACTTGCGCCAATGGGCGAGGAGTATGTTTCACACATTAAAGAAGGCTTCAATAATGGCTGGGTAGATGTGTATGAGAATACCGGAAAGCGTTCAGGAGCATTTTCATGGGGTGCTTATGGCACACACCCATATGTATTTCTTAATTACTCAGATACACTCAATGATGCTTTTACGGTTATTCATGAGATGGGACATGCAATGCACACTTATTATTCTAATGCAAACCAGCCTTATATTTATGCAGGATATAAGATCTTTGTTGCGGAGGTTGCGTCAACCTGTAATGAAGCGATTCTTATGCAGTATATGTTAAAGAATACTGATGATGAGAAGAAGAAAAGATATCTGCTCAATCATTTCTTTGAGCAGTTTAAGGGAACTCTTTACAGACAGACTATGTTTGCAGAGTTTGAGATGGAAGCGCATGCAAAAGCTGAACATGGCGAGGTTTTATCAGCAGAGAGCCTTTGTGCCATGTACAAGATGCTGAATGAGAAGTATTTCGGCCCGGATATGGTTATTGATGATGAGATAGCACTTGAATGGGCAAGAATACCACATTTTTACACACCATTCTATGTATACCAGTATGCAACAGGCTATTCTGCTGCAATTGCAATATCAACTAAGATACTTGCAGGTGATGAGCAGGTTATAGCAGGTTACAGAAAGTTCTTGTCAGGTGGCTCGTCAATGCATCCTATTGAGCTTCTTAAGCTGTGCGGAATAGATATGACAAAACCGGATGTTGTGCAGGAAGCACTGGATGTGTTTGGGGAATTACTAAAACAGTGGTAATGCTTAATGTGTTGTGAATATAAAGATGATTCTGGGAGATAATGCGTCTTCCAGAATTTTTTTATGGGATAAATGTAACTATTGCCGAAATAATCCGTCTCTAATTATGAAAGGGTTAACGCTTTTAAAAAACAGGGAGTACAGACAGTAATGGATGATAAACAGATAATCGATTTATTTTTTCAAAGGGATGAAGATGCAATTAATGCAGTTGATCAAAAATACGGTTCTAAGTTAAATGCACTGGCAGCCAATATATTGCAATCAAGGGAAGACGGGCTGGAATGCATCAATGATACATATATGAAGGCATGGAACAGCATACCGCCTGCAAGACCAGAGTATTTATTCGCATTTCTGGCGGCATCTGCAAGAAATATTGCGATTGATATGATAAGAAAAAACAATGCGGGAAAGAGACAGGCCAAAGTTGTTGAATTGACAAAAGAACTGGAAGAATGCATAGGTGATGGAGGATTGCAGACACATCTGGACAAGGAAGATATTGGAGAGATGTTATCGCATTTTCTTGAAACAGTTGATAAAAATAAAAGAATTATATTTCTCAGGCGGTACTGGTACTCGGATTCAATTAAAGATATTTCAGAAAGGATGCAGATGAGCGAATCAGCAGTGAAAGTTACTCTTCACAGAACGAGAAAAGAATTAAGAAGATATCTGGAAAGCGAGGGTTTATATCTATGAAAAAATCAGAGGCAATGGATTTATATGAAGGGCTTAATGGAATTAGTCCGCGAATGATTGAAGAAGCGGGAAATTACAAGAAAACTGCCAGTGTGGATATCAGGTATAAAAAGAGCAATAATGTAAAGAAGATAATTGCAGCAGGTCTTGTGGCAGCGGCGGCTGTTACTGCTGTATTGGGAGTCAGAGGACTGAAACCTTCTGTGACAGGAAACGGAAACCAGAGCAGTAATCAGCCAGCATCAGAGCAGACAGGATATAAAATTGCTCATGTAATGAATGTGTATGCCGCCGGACTTGATGACACATCAGAATGTATTTTTTCTAATGATGAGAAAAATGCTGGTGTATCAGGAGTTGTGGCTGGAATTTCAAGCCAAGTTGGAGATTCATCTGTGATGGGGCAGGTTATGGCTGGTATAAATGTGACAGGCAAAGATATCTTAAAGATTAATTATTCTATAATGGGAAATGATTCGGATGTGACATATAATCTGGCAAGGATGAAAGAGGTTGACAAGGACAGTCCTGAATATCAGACATCTTCTGAAAAATTCAGAAAAAAGACGGAGAACGGCTATGATTATTACATTATTGAAGATATCGGGGAAGAGTATGAGGAGAACGGCAACAGTCATAGCGAGGGCATACAGATTGTAAAGTTCTCAAAGCATTTAGAAAAAGAATCTTTGTATCAGGACCGTCAGGTATACAATGAGATGGTTAAAAATATGTATGAAGGGATTACATTAAGTGTAACTGTGACATATGGAGACGGAACAACAGAGATTGTTGATGTGGGATTCAAAGAAGTCGGTGGTGGCGACAATTCAGGAAAAGTATCAGATAAAGTGGCTGTTTATGTGAAGTGATGAGTGACAGCGTATTATTAGCAGATCTTAAACGAAGAGAAAGACATGGTGCCAGGTGGAGCCATGTCTTTTTGCATAAATAAAGGAAGCCAGATAAATACTGACTTCCTTACAAAATAAAAGAGCGCGAGACGGGGATCGAACCCGCGACCCCCTCCTTGGCAAGGAGGTGCTCCACCACTGAGCCACTCGCGCAAACACAATCTTCTCGCAAGAAAACTCTCTTGCGAACACAAACAAGATAATACACATAAAATATTAATCTGTCAAGTGCAAATTTAAAAAAGTTGAATCTTTTATGTTAATATTATAATATAAGAGCATGATAATATATGTTAAATAAAGATATAATAGGCAGAAATCTAGACATAAGGAGAATACGCGATGCTCAATATAGAATATGGCTCATATCAGAAATTATATGATAAATATGGAGAAGATTTTATATATGATCCTGATATGTATTTTAATAATACATATGATGAAAAATGGATTACATCAGATATAGCAAGAAAAATAATAAAAGATATAGATAAATCAGAAGTGCTTGGAGAGAATTGTATAGAAAGTCCAATACTTGGACAGATAAGTCCAAAAGATTTATCAGGTGGAGCAAAAACATTGATGTTAATTTATAATAATCCGAATTTGGTTATTAATGCTTCAGCTTGTGGAGATAATTGTGTAAAGTGGCTTTTACAGATGGCTGAAGAAAAAGATATATTTATAAGATTACTTCATAATATGAACTTTGGAACAGCATTTACAATAAAAGTTATGAATACAAATCAGGTTGTACATACTATGCCTGAATTGATACAGATAAACAGTGATATATTAAGAGGGTAAAGATGATTGGAAAATATGAGTTAGAGATTACTACACGAAGGGTTGATTATAAGCTTACACTTGAAAGAAATATAACAATATTAAGAGGAAATAGCGCAACTGGTAAATCAACATTATACAGAGCGGTAAAACAGTATGAAGATGATGGCAGAGCCAGTGGCATTAGAATTACATGTGATAAACCATGTGTAGTTCTTGAAGGGAAGAACTGGGAGAATGATTTAAGAGAAATCAATCAAAGTATAGTATTTGTGGATGAAGGGGCAAAATTCATCAATACAGAAGAATTTGCATCGGCTATAAAGAATTCTGATAATTATTATGTGTTGATAACAAGACAGGATTTATGTAATTTACCATATAGTATACATGAGATATATGAATTGAATACGGACAAAATAGGAAATAGGATGTTTTGCAAGCAGCAACGCATATATAAAAGTGATAACATTTCAGAAAATGTTATGGTATCAAATATTATAACAGAGGATTCAAAAACAGGATATGAGTTTTATAATGAATATGCTAAATCACACAATATGATATGCGAGCATGCAGATGGTAAAACAAATGTATCTAAGAGAATTATAAATAAATCAAATTCAGATGTAACATTAATTGTGGTGGATGGAGCAGCGTATGGTTCAGAGATGAATAATACAATGATATTGATTAATAGTATTCCAGGGTACATATTATTTACACCAGAATCATTTGAATGGTTACTATTGAATTCAAACATTTTAAATAAGCCATATATACTGGATATACTAAAAGAACCATATAATTATATTGAAAGCAGTGAGTTTTTTAGCTGGGAAAACTATTTTGCAGAGTTGCTGAATAAAGCTACAAGAGAAAGCGAAGTTGTTCCATACAGCAAGGGCAATAATAAATCCATAAGGATGTTCACAACAGAGAAGAATATGAAAAAAATTATTGAATCAAGTGATTTAAGATATTTGTTAAAGACATGATAAAAAGAGGAAGTCAGTATGAGGTGACCCCTCAAAGTTAGACTTTTGCGAGACGACTTCGGTCGTCTCGTTTTTCTTTATGCAGCTAGAAGATGGAGCCTGTATTGAACAGGACTCATCCATCCTAACTTTTCTTTTATTCGTTTCTCATTGTAGTATTTTATAAAACGTTCTATCTCGGATTTTAATTCTTCGTAGCTATAATAAACGACACCATAGTAAATTTCTTGCTTGAGTAGTCCAAAAAAGTTTTCCATTACAGAATTATCCAGGCAGTTTCCTTTTCTAGACATACTTTGAAATATTCGTTCTTCTTTTAGTCTATGGGAGTATGCCTTCATTTGGTAAGCCCATCCCTGATCAGAGTGAAAGGTTCTTCTGTATGGACAGTCTGCCGTGATTTCAATTGTTTCATTCAAAGCGTCCATTACATTTTTAGCAGAAGGTTTCTTGTCAATTCCGTAACTTATAATCTCGCCATTGCACATATCCATAAACGGATCCAGATAAAGCTTATGCATAGTCATACGTCCTTTCTCATCAACTTCATAATACTTAAACTCAGTCGTATCAGTAGTGATTTTCTGATGGGGAATATGTGTATTAAAACGCCTGCGAATCCTGTTAGGAGCAACAGTCCCAACCTTTCCTTTATAAGAACTATATTTCCTGCTCTTACGAGTATATGATGTTACCTGTAATCCGAACTTTTGAACAATGCGTTGAACTTTCTTTTTATTTATGGAATATCCCTGATTTCGAAGTTCTCCAAGGATTCTACGATATCCGTAATCCTTATGTTCTTCACGAATCTCAAGTATTTTTTTCTCAATTTCACGATCTGGGTTTCCTCTATCAAAACGCTTTTGCCAATACATATATGTGGCTTTTGGCATACCAGTATATGAGAGAAGGTCTTTTAATTTGAACTGTCTTCGGAGACTGCTGATGATTTTTGCCGTTCTCTCATTTTTGCTTCGTCCTCTAAACGCAGTCTCCTCAGTTCTTTTAAAAATGCATTCTCGATTCTTAATTTTAGGAGCTCATCCTCTAATTCTTTTATGTGTTCAGCACTAGTATCGACACCCCTATCATCTTGAACCTGTGGCTTATTATCTATCTTAGGTTTATCCAATGTTTTTTTCCGACCTTTCTTGTGAGATCTCAAAGCATCAGGACCTGCAGTACGAAAGCGATTAACCCAGTTAGTAATCATGCTCGGATTAGTTATACCTTCCTGAATTGCTAATTCCTGATATGAGATTTCACTTGATAGATATAATTCTACAACATTAAGCTTCTTTTCAAAAGAATATTTTTCTTTTTTGCGAGAACGCGTTAGTCCTTCATCACCAAAAGCATTATAATTATCTATCCAAAGCTTTACTTTGCTGTCAGAAGGAATACCATACTTATTTGCAAGATAAGTGTAACCACCTTCGCCATTTAGGTATGATTTAACAACTTTCTTTTTGAATTCAAAACTATATTTAGCCATAAAAATACCGACCTCCAATCGTTAGATTCTTAGGTCTAACTTTTGGGGGTCGGTACATTTTATCGCAACTTCCTTTTTCTTTTATAGAAAATCACCGTTAAATACAAAACTGTCACTTAATTAAAGTGAATTATAAAGTTCTTCATACTTTCTAGCTGAACTGTTCCATGAGAAGTCTGTCTTCATTCCCCTGTCAACAATCTTATTCCACTCTCTCTTATGATTGTAATATACATCCTTAGCATAATTAACAATACCAAGCATCTCGTGTGCATTATAATTAGCAAAAGAAAATCCTGTTCCCTTACCTTCATATTCGTTATATGGCTCTACAGTATCCTTAAGGCCACCTGTTTCTCTTACTATAGGAACTGTTCCATATCTAAGGCTCATTAGCTGTGAAAGACCGCAAGGTTCGAATAATGACGGCATAAGAAATGCATCACAGGCTGCATATACCTTATGTGACATATCTTCTGAATAATATATATTAGCTGATACTCTGTCATTATATTTCCAGTCATAATGTCTGAACATATTCTCATATCTCTCTTCACCGGTACCAAGAACAACAAACTGTACATCTTCTGCACAAAGCTGATCCATAACATATGCTACAAGATCAAGTCCCTTCTGATCTGTAAGTCTCGATACAAGCCCAATCATAAACTTACCCTTATCCTCTGTGAGTCCAAGTTCCTTCTGAAGTGCAACCTTGTTCTTCCACTTTTCTTTTCTAAAGGTTACCTGATTATAGTTGTTGTAAATTCTCTTATCTGTCTCTGGGTTATATTCATCATAATCAATACCATTAACAATACCAGATAAAACATTAGATCTTGCTCTCATAAGGCCATCAAGATTCTCACCATAAAACGGTGTCTTTATCTCTTCTGCATAAGTTTCACTTACAGTTGTAACCCTGTCAGCATATACAATACCACCTTTTAAGTAATTAGCATCATCATAGGCTTCAAGCTTATCTGATGTAAAATATTCATCTGGAAGTCCTGTAATATCCTTAACTTTCTTAAGATCCCATATGCCCTGGAACTTAAGATTATGTATAGTCATAATAGACTTGATACCCTGATAAAACTCTCCCTGAGAGAATCTTTCCTTAAGATATACAGGAATAAGACCTGTCTGCCAGTCATTACAGTGAATTATGTCTGGTCTGAAGCCAAGCACAGGAAGAGCTGAAAGTGCAGCCTTGCTAAAGAATGCAAACTTCTCAATATCCTCATGAATCCAGCTGTATGGCTTATTACCACCAAAATAGAATTCATTATCAATAAAGTAAAATGTCACACCATTCCACTCTAATTCAAAAACACCTACATACTGTGTTCTCCATGCAAGATCTATGTAAAAATGTGTCTTATAAACCATCTTTTCACGATACTCCCAAGGTATACATGTATACTTAGGTATCATTACCCTTACATCAAACTTAGTCTTGTCAAAATACTTAGGAAGTGAACCTGCAACGTCAGCAAGTCCGCCGGTCTTAATAAATGGTACAGCCTCTGATGCAATCAACAATACATTTTTCATACATTAGTCCTCATTTCTTCTTAATTATAATCCCATACTCTTCATGCATTTATAAAAAAATAAGTGCAGTCCTTGTAAAACTGCACTCATTATATCACATATATTATAATATTACCAGTAACGTCTTATAGCAATTACACTCATACCTATTGAATTAACACCAACAAGCCTTACTGAACCGCCTGGAACATTAGCATGAATCATCTGTCCCCCACCTACATATAATCCAACATGTCCCGGATAACATATAACATCACCAGGCTGTGCATTGGCAAGTCCGTTAACCGCTGTACCACCATATGCCTGGGCACTTGATGATCTTGAAATACTAATTCCATACTGTCTGAACAGATAAGAAGTAAATCCTGAGCAGTCAAAACCTGATGGTGAACTTCCACCGCTTACATATGGAACTCCAAGAAGTGAATACGCAAGTGAAACAACACCACTTGCTACAGATGAATCACCCTTTGCCGGTGTAACTGTTGTGTTAATCTGCTGGTTCTGTTTTGCCGCTGCTGCCTGACGTTCCTGTTCTCTCTTAGCCGCAACTTCTGCCGCTTTCTTAACAGCTGATTCAAGCTGGCTGTTTACATCATCAGCCTTAGCCTGTGTTTCCTGAATAGTACTATAAAGCAATGCCTGTTTCTCAGTAAGCTGTGTCTGTGCTTCATCAAGTTCCTGCTTATCACTTTCAAGTTTTTCCTTGAGTTCCTTAATTTCACTAGCTGTCTGAGCCATTTCATCAAGCTTGTTTCTGTCATAATTATAAACTTCCTGCATATACACTGCTTTATTAAGCATTGTACTCATGTCTGATGAAGTAAGGAAAACTTCAGCTAATGATACAGACTGGTCTTCATACATATACTTGATACGAAGCTTCATATCCTCATATTGCGCTGACTGAATCTTCTCTGCCTCTTCAAGTTTTACATTAGCTGCATCTATTTCATCAGATTTATTAGCCATCTTAAGTTCCAGATCATCCATCTGTTGTAACAGATAAGCCCACTGATCCTGAAGATTATCCAATTCCTGTTGTGTCTGTTGCTTCTGCTGCTTTAACTTATCAACGTCATCTGCAAATACAGCAAATACTGTGGATACAGTTAATGTAGATGATAATAACACGGCTGCAAAACCTTTAAATATTCTCTTACGCATATATAACCTCAACTAAAATAATTATTACAAAATTGTTAAAAATCGTTTACGATTTTGTAATTATAATATAAACGCTGCTATTTATCAAGGCTTTACAATTAAATATACATGAAAAATATGTGAACATTTTTATATTAAATATTATCTAATATTGTACTGCAGACGGATTTTATCTGAAATCAATGCGATGAATTCTGAATTAGTTGGCTTTCCTTTTCCACAGTTAATAGTATACCCAAACAGATCATTCAGTGTATCTGTATTACCACGATTCCATGCAACTTCAATTGCATGCCTTATAGCTCTCTCTACCCTGCTGGGTGTAGTTTCGTATTTTCTTGCAATAGTTGGATAAAGTACTTTTGTAACACTGTTTATAATTTCTGCATCCTTTACTGATAAAGTAATTGAATCCCTAAGATACTGATAACCTTTAATATGTGCCGGAATCCCGATATCATGAATTATATTTGTTATATCTGTCTCAAGATTTCTGTCTGTAATAGAAACCGGTTCTCTTGGCACTGTTTTAACATTTACTTTGTTATGCTGATTTCTTATGTATCGTATTCTGTTAACCAGCACCTCGTTGTCAAATGGTTTCATTATGTAATATGCTGCTCCCATATTAAATGCATCCTCAGTTACACTGTCTCTGCCTATAGCGCTTATTACAATAAAGTCTGGCTTTGAATCTAACGTTTTGTCTGCCCTTACTTTTTCCATAACAGTAATTCCATCTATCCCAGGCATTATAAGATCAAGTAAAACAACATCCGGCTGGCTCTCATGAATCATTTTCACGGTATCTGCACCATTATCAGCCGTTCCAACAATTCTCATGTCATCTTCCTCATCAATTACACTCCTTAATGCCTCCAGAATACTCTGATTATCATCTGCGATAGCTATTTTAGTCCTCTCCATACATTCAAGCCCTTTCATAATGTGAAAATTAAATAATCCGACATTTTTCAACTTCACAATAGTTAGTATAGTTTTTACAGCAGCAGTCTGCAAGCACTTTTTATCGCAAGATATCGCAGCATTCGACAAAATTCGACACAGTGTTTGTTTATTAAATCAAACCATCAATAATAATGAATAAAATAACCAGAGGCAGGATATATTTAAGATAAAACTTAAAAATCTTAGGCATGCCGATACCCTTTCCTGTATTAACTTCATTCATATAATTATCATATCCCCAGCCAAGCTTAGTCGTACAGAATAGAAGTATAACAAGGCTTCCTATAGGAAGAATAAGACTGCTTACAAGAAAATCTTCCAGATCAAGCACATTAGTTCCAGCGCCAAGCGGTGTAAATCCGCTTAATACATTGAACCCAAGAATGCATGGGATACTCATGATAATTATAATAAACAGGTTAATTACACCTGCTTTCTTACGGTTCCATCCAAAAGCTTCCATATTGCATGCAATAATATTCTCCAGAACAGCAATAACTGTGGATAATGCCGCAAATGTCATAAAAAGGAAAAACATTGCGCCCCAGAATCTTCCACCTGACATATGTTCGAACACCTTTGGAAGTGTTACAAATATAAGGCTTGGACCACTGTCTGTTGGTATATTATATGACATACAGGCTGGAAATATGATAACTCCTGACATAATTGCAACAAATGTGTCAAGTAATGTAATCTGTATTCCCTCTCCTACAAGCGCGCGTTCTTTTCCGATATAGCTTCCAAATATCATCATTGAGCCCATTCCAACACTTAAAGTAAAGAATGCCTGCCTCATTGCCTCAATAATAATATTTCCAAGACCAGCCTCTTCAATTTTATTCATATCAGGAATAAGAAAATATTGCATTCCCTTTGCGGCACCATCAAGCGTAAGACTGTGGATAGCAAGAACAACAATAAGTCCAAGAAGAATAAGCATCATATATTTTGTAATCTTCTCAACACCATTCTGGAGTCCCATACTGCAGACAATAACCGCAATAAGAACTATCACTGCCATCCATACAAACATTATCCATGGATTAGCAATTACATCAGCAAACATCTGTGAACTGTCAGTATTTTTAGTGATATCACCAGTTACATACTTAATAAAATATCCTAACATCCATCCTGAAACAGTAGTATAGAAGAACAAAAGTATATAATTACCTATCATTCCAAGATATCCATGAATATGCCACTTCTGTCCAGGTCGCTCCAGTTCATGATATGCCCTTATTATACTGCTTTTAGAAGCTCTTCCCATTGCAAGTTCCATTGATAGTACAGGAATTCCAAACATAAGAAGGAACAACATATATAATAAAACAAATATTCCACCTCCATTATTGCCTGCAACATATGGAAAACGCCATACATTTCCAATTCCGATTGCGCAGCCTGCACTTATAAGTATGAATCCAAGTCTGCTGCCAAATTTCTCTCTTTCCATCGTATCATAATCCTTTTCTTAATTAGTTTCTTTTTCGTCTTTATCCAGCATTCTATCAATAAATATACCATATCCGCAAGTGGAATCATCAACAAATACATGTGTGACAGCCCCAATTATCTTTCCATTCTGAATAATCGGACTCCCACTCATCCCCTGAACAATTCCATTAGTCAGCTTGAGAAGCTCTCCTGATGTCACTTTAAATGTTATATTCTTAGAATCGCCATACTTTAAATCTGTTATATCAATTTCATAATCATGAAAACTGCCATTGTTATAAAACCTTACATATGCTGTTCCTTTTGAAGCTTCATATGACCCGGCTGCTTTCATCAATTCAGGCGAATACTCCTTATATAAAGAGTACGCATTTTCACCGTATATTCCTTTATCAGTATTACGCCTTATACTTCCTATGTTGTCCTCTCTATAATCAATAGTACCAAGAAGCTCTCCCGGCTCTCCATTTTTCCCAGGTACAATAGACAGAATCCTTGTTCTGTATATCATCCCATCTTTTATATCAAGTACCTTCCCTGTTTCGTTATCTGATATTCCATGTCCTAATGCGGCAAATGTGCCATCTTCACACACATAAGTAACAGTTCCAACACCCTGTGTATCATCTTTAACCCAGATTCCAATTTTGTATTCTCCTGCAACATTTTTCACAGGTATAATCTGCTCTTCAATTTCCTGACCATCCCGCCTGACAGTTATGTCCATACTATTTCCCGCCGATTCTGACACCGCCTGTAAAAGCTGTTCTTTCGTATCTGTCTGAGAACCATTAACTTTAATTATATAATCACCTTTATTAATCTTTCCTTTGGCAGGAACAACATTCTGCCCATCATATGTGCATATTGTTTCTGTATTAACAACATATACTCCATTACATTTAAGATATATACCGACCTGAAAACCACCAGAATAAATGTATTTTTCATCGACTACCTCCATATGTGTCCTTGCGACAGAAAGCAGTCCAAAAAGCTTATAATCCACATAATACTGACCGGTATTTCCCGACTGGATTGTAACCTGCTTTCCGAAATCAATATTATCGGCACATATATTATTACTACTGTCATATACAGTACCAACAACAGGTATGTCCATAGAAAAAACAGCCTTATCCTGCTTATATATATATAGCTTATCTGGAATCTTTTTCTTAATTGAATTACAGTATATATAAGCTCCAAAACCTATGCAAAATGCCAGAACCCCGGCATAAATTAACCCTTTTTTAAAATCCTTCATATCAATCCACCATCCTTCTAAGATTAGTATTGACCAATGAAATACTTTTAAAAAAGGGTATTACTGTAAATTCAGTTAAAATGTATTTAATTATTTTTTGCCGTCTGTGCCATATTCTTAAGTTCTTTTGCATTAGACACAACTGCATCTGTAATACTTGAACCGCCAAGCATTCTTGCTAATTCACCTATGCTTTCATCATATGAAAGCTTTGTTATGTTACTTATTGTCCTGTTATCTTTAGTAGACTTCTCAATAACATAGTGATTATCAGCCATTGCCGCAATCTGAGGCAGATGGGTAATGCATATTATCTGATGAGTTTTTGAGAGTGTATTTAACTTCTCTGCAACAAGCTGTGCCGTCTTTCCGCTGATTCCTGCATCAATCTCATCAAATATCAGTGTTTTGGATACATCTGTCTCTGCAATTACACTTTTAATAGCAAGCATGATTCTTGACAATTCTCCACCTGATGCAATCTTTGCAAGAGGCTTCATATCTTCACCCGGATTAGTTGATATCATAAACCTGACATTGTCAGTTCCGGTTGAATCAGGATTTTTCTCTTCAAATTCAGCTTCAAATCTTACATCAAGAAAATTAAGCTGTTTTAAGGCATTTATTATATCCTGCGAAAAATTTAGTGCTGTTTTCTTCCTCTGGCTGCTTAAAAGAGAAGCCGCATTCATAAGTTTTTTATAAGCTCTATCATATTCAGCTTTTCTTGCAGCAACAACTTCATCATAATTCTCATATTCAGATAACTTCTGTTTCTTATCATCAAGAACAGATAATATATCTTCAATCGACTTGCCATATTTCATCTTAAGAGAATTAATCATATCAAGTCTTTCTTCAAGTGTATTGAATTCAGACTGGTCAAATGTAAAATCATCCATATAAGATGAAAGGTTATGAGCCACATCTGATATAAGATTCTCAATATCAGCTAGAATATCACAGTCATCTTTCAAAGATTCATCATATTCGCTTGCAGCTATCATATTCTTTAATGCAGCTCCTGCCATATCACTAAGATTATTGTCACCTTCTGAAAGCAGCATCGACACCTCAGAAAGATTTCCTGCAATCTTCTGGAAGTTACTCATTCTCCGGTAATCAGCTTCAATCTGTTCATCTTCTCTAGGTTTTAAAGCAGCTGATTCAAGCTCATTGATTTCATATTGAAGAAAAGCCATCTCTTTAATCCTTGATTCATCATCACCCGAAAGACTTTCATATGCTTTTTTGCATATAGTATATTCCTTATAGCATTCTTTATACGAATCAAGAAGTGGATTAATACTGTTATCATAATCATCAATTACAGACAAATGATTACTCTCATCCATAAGCAGCTGGTTATCATGTTGTCCGTGAATATCAATCAGTTCATGTGCAAGAACTCTTGTCTGGGCTGATGTAAAAGACTGTCCGTTAACCTTAATCTGCGAACGATTTGCCATAATTTTCCTCGAAATAACAAGTTCACCGTCATCGCATGATATAACCCCCAGTTCTTTGATTCGTTCAATCTTATCTTCTGGTATTGCAAATGTTATCTCTGAAAGTCCATATTCACATCCTGACCTTATAAAATCAGGTGATGTCTTGCTTCCTAATGCAGCATTAATAGAACCGAGAATAATAGATTTACCTGCACCGGTTTCACCAGAAAGTATATTAAGTCCTTCATCAAAATCAATATTCTCTTCTTCTATAAGTGCAAGATTCTTAACATGTAAATTAACTAACATATCCTGCCTTTCAATTCTGTCTATTAATTGTTCTTAATAAGTTTCTTAATCTTGTTCATAACAAGCAAAGTATCATTAACTGTCCTTACTGCACACATGATAGTATCATCTCCTGCAATAGAACCTACAATCTCATTCCATTCCAGTGCATCTATTGCTGCACATACAGCCATTGCCATTCCAGGTGCAGTCTTAATTACAAGAATATTCTGTGCCATATCCATTGATACAAAGCCTTCTTTAAGAACTGTTAAAAACTTATCACTTGCAACAGGTTTGTCCTTTGTAAGTGTTGCATACCTTGTTCTCTTGCCATCCACAGAAACCTTTGACAGATTAAGTTCTCTTATATCTCTTGAAACAGTAGCCTGTGTAACATTATAGCCTTCATCGTTAAGAATCTTTGCCAGCTCCTCCTGTGTACCAATTTCATATCTGTCAATTAATTCTAATATCTTTTTATGTCTGTCTGTTTTCATAATTATCCCCAACTACATTTTGTTCCTTATTCTCTCTAAGAATGAAATTCTGCTTGTCTTGACAAATCTTGATATACGCTCTGACTGCGTAATAACAATTCTGTCTCCCGTTACAACTTCACAGAAGCTTTCTCCATCAAATGTGGCAACTCTTGCGCTGTCATTCTTAAGAGAACCCGTCATTCTTCCTGATGAACTTTTATTATCCTTCATCTCAATCATAATCTCATCATCGGCAGCAAATATAATACTTCTCTGATTAAGTGAATGCGGACATATAGGTGTCACCATTATAAGTCTTGCTGTCGGCTGTATTATAGGTCCTCCTGCCGACAGACTGTACGCTGTCGATCCTGTTGCAGTCGAAACAATTACCCCGTCAGCCGAATATGTATTAAGATACTCGCCATTGACATATATATCAAAATCAATAATTCTTAAAGCACCATTTCTGTTAATTACAACATCATTAAGTGCCATATCAGAAAAAATGCGTTCTTCACCGCGATATATACATCCATCAAGCATCATGCGTCTGTCAATCTCATAATCGTCTCTAAGAAGACTCTCTAATGTCTCCTCAAAGCTTGACATATCTGTGTCTGTAAGATAACCAAGAGTCCCGATGTTAACGCCTATAAAAGGAATATCCTTCTCAGACAACTCCCTTGATGCCTGAATAAGTGTACCATCACCTCCAAGAACAATAACACATTCAGTATTATCAGGAACCAGTCTTACATCACTGTATGAACCTGTTTTATTAAATGCCTTTTCCTGTTCTATCTGGCATACACATTCAGCTCCTTTTGAGCGTAAAAAATGTGCAATCTTTCTTGTATTAACACCATCAGGATCTTTAAACCTGTTAGTAACAATATAAAAATATTTCATGCTGAACCTCATTTAGTATACGAAAAGAATTAAATATATATCACAATACTTCGTGAGCTTTTTCAACTACATTTTCTACAATAAATGGAATTTCCTTTATCTGTGGTTCTGCAATTTTCTGCAAATGCAGCAGATACTCAATATTCCCCTCAGGTCCCTTAACAGGACTGAACTCAAGATTAAGGATTTCAAATCCTATTGACATTGCATAATCAATAACCTTATTGATTACTTCTATATGCACATCTTTATCTCTTACAACGCCATGCTTTCCTACCTTCTCACGTCCTGCCTCAAACTGCGGCTTGATAAGACACACTATCTGGCCATCATCTGTAAGAAGATTTCTAACTGGAGTAAGTACCTTAGTAAGTGAGATAAATGATACATCTATACTTGAAAACTGTATTCTGTCCGCAACATCATCAGGGGTTACATAACGGATATTAGTTTTTTCCATGCATACAACTCTCTCATCATTGCGCAACTTCCAGTCAAGCTGTCCATGTCCTACATCGACAGCATAGACTTTAATTGCACCGTTCTGAAGCATGCAGTCAGTGAATCCACCCGTTGATGAACCTACATCCATACATATCTTGCCTTCAAGCGTCACATCAAAATTCTGCATAGCTTTCTCAAGCTTAAGACCACCACGGCTAACATACTTAAGAGTTGTTCCGCGGACCTCTATCACTGCAGTGTCAGGAAATGACTGACCTGCCTTGTCTTCCTTTTGTCCGTCAACATATACATTGCCAGACATAATAATAGCTTTTGCCTTCTCTCTTGAAGTCGCAAGCCCTTTATTAACTAATAAAACATCTAATCTTTCTTTACTCATTTCTCTTATCCTTATTCAATACATTTGCCCATCTGTTAAGCACCTTCTCAATAATACTGTCTCTGTCAACACCTGATTCCCGTCGCAGAATATCAACATTGCCATGTTCAACATAATCATCTGGCAGTGCAATATTAAGTACATCTATATCATTACATGTATCATCATAATATTGACAGACCGCTTCACCAAAGCCACCTGACAAAACATTTTCTTCCATAGTAACTATAAGTCTGTGAGACTCTGATAATCTGTCCAGCATATCGGTATCAACCGGCTTAATAAAACGCTCATTGACAATTGTTATATTATAACCCTTTTCTTTAAGCTTTTCTCTGACTGCCTGTGCCGTAATAAGCATATTGCCCGCTGCAACAAGTGCAATGTCAGACTCTTCAATAATCATCTCGGCTTTTCCGTACCGGATTGGTGCATTATGCTCTTCAAGACCATCATACGCCTGACCTCTTGGATATCTTATTGCAATCGGAGAATTAAAGTTAAGCAGAGCGAATTCAAGCATTTCTGAAAGTTCACTGCCATTCTTAGGTGCCATAACAGTCATGTTTGGAATTGAAGTCAGAAATGAAAGGTCGAATATACCCTGATGTGTCTCACCATCACTTCCAACAAGCCCTGCCCTGTCAATTGCAAATACCACATGAAGATGCTGGATACATACATCGTGAAGTATCTGGTCATAAGCTCTTTGTAAAAATGAAGAATACACAGCAAATACAGGTTTAAGACCACCTGCTGCCATTCCAGCCGAAAACGTAACAGCATGCTCTTCTGCGATTCCGACATCAAAGAATCTGTCAGGAAACCACTTAGAGAATTTATTAAGTCCTGTTCCATCAGGCATTGCTGCAGTAACTGCAACAATTGACTTATCCTTTTTGGCAAGCTGGCATATTTTTTCCGAAAACACATCAGAATAAGTCGGCTTATCAGATGATTTCGATTCTTTTCCTGTTACAATATCAAATGGTCCTATTCCATGAAACTTAGCCGGATTACGCTCTGCAGGTTTATATCCATGTCCTTTATGTGTTACAACATGGATGATAACTGCACCGTTAATTCGTTTAGCAACATGAAACACCTTAATAAGCTTCTCAATATCATGTCCATTAACCGGGCCAAGATAAGATATTCCCATACATTCAAACATTTGTCCTGGAAGTATTATCTGCTTAAGATTACTCTTGGTTTTCTTGATTCTTTCTACAATATGGTCTCCACCCGGAAGCTTATACAGAGTATTAGTCACATTTTCCTTAAGGTCATAATATGAATCTGATGACCTTATATTACTAAGCATATGTGGTACACCGCCAACATTCTTGGCTATTGACATAGTATTATCATTTAACACAATAATAAAATTAGTCTTAAGTGAAGAAGCATTATTAAGTGCCTCATAGGCCATTCCACCTGTAAGTGCACCATCACCTATAACAGATACGACACTGTAATGTTCATTCTTTAAATCCCTTGCTTTAACAAGTCCTAATCCCGCGGATATTGATGTTGAGCTGTGTCCTGTATCAAATGCATCAAAATGGCTTTCATTTCTTTTAGGGAAACCACTCATTCCACCAAACTTTCTTAACTGGTCAAACTGATTCTTTCTTCCGGTAAGAATCTTATGCGTATAAGACTGATGTCCTACATCCCATATCAGCTTATCCTGTGGAAGATTAAAAGCCAGATGGAGTGCCATCGTAAGCTCTACAACGCCAAGATTAGATGCAAGATGTCCACCTGTCTTACTAATCTTTTCTATAAGAAATCTCCGGATTTCATCTGCAAGCTGATTATATTCAATTGGAGATAATTGTTTTATATCATTTGGTTTATTTATCTTTTCAAGAATCATAACACACCTGCTTTATTTGTTTCTGTGTATAAGGTTAAGAACAATTTCCTCTAAAAATTCATTCTTTCCAACACTCTTAATTATATCTAAAGCTTCATCAGACATAGATTGTACATCTGCCTTGGCTTTTTCCATTCCATATAAAGTAACATATGTTGTTTTGTTATTCTTTTCATCAGAAAATACAGGTTTACCAAGTTCCTGAAGTGAACTTGTCACATCAAGTATATCATCTCTAATCTGGAACGAAAATCCTATAAGTGATGCTGCCCTGCATAACCGGTCAGCCGATTTCTCATCACAGCCGGCAAGATATGCTCCTGCAAGAAATGCAGCTTCAATTAATGCACCCGTCTTTAATCTGAATATAAAATCAAGCTGTTCTTCAGATAATGTCTTTCCAGTAAGTTCAACATCAACAGCCTGTCCACCGACCATTCCTTTTATTCCGGCTTTTCTTGCAATAACTTCCATTGCCTTAGCTTTAGCCGCCATGTCTCCTTCACCTGATATAAGTGCTTCAGCCATAATCTCATATGCAAGATTAAGAAGTCCGTCTCCTGCAAGTATTCCGAAATCTTCACCAAACACTTTATGTGTTGTAAGTCTTCCTCTTCTGTAATCATCGTTATCCATTGCAGGAAGATCATCATGTACAAGAGAATATGAATGAATACATTCTAAAGCCACCATAAATGGATAGACAACCTGACAGTCATCACCTCCACACAGCTTATACACCTCAAGCATAAGCATTGGTCTTACTCTTTTGCCACCAGCATTTACGCTGTAGTTCATGGCTTCTCTAATTTTTTTATCAAGCCCTGTCTCATCAGGAAGATATCTTAATATCAAATCATTAATAAATTCTACTTCCTGTTCCAATTCATTCTTAAAATTACTCATCATCCTGTTCTCCATCATCATTCAAAACTATGATTTGTTTCTCAACCTTGTCAAGCTGGTTATTACAGCTTTCAACAAGCTTCATCCCCTCCTGATACATTTTAAATGATGCATCAAGTGTTGTGTCTGATTTTTCCATCTGTGAAATTATTTCTTCAAGTCTTTCAAATGACTGCTCTAATGTTTTTGCCATGCTTCCCCTACCTCAATAACCTTAGATCTGATGCTTCCATCTTTAAGATAAACTGTAATTTCGTCATCTGACGACACCTGCCCGGCCGATACAATTCTGTTACCTTCAGAATTCTCAATGTAGCCATAGCCCATATCAAGCTTTTTTAAAGGACTTAATCCATCAAGTTTAGAAGCATACAGACGAAGTCTGTTTCTATTATCTGCCGCACATCTTTTTATTAACATGTTCAGCTTATCTTCTATATTCATAAGCCGCTGCCTTTTATCATATATCTGATTGACAGGGTTAAGATATTCTATCTTAAGCTTTAATCTTTCCAGACAGTCTCTTTTTGCAGACAATGAATACATCATCTGCTGCTTTAACCGTCTTTCATATTCATAAATCCTGTTCTCAACAGCCACTGCTTCTGTAACAGCAAGCTCTGCAGCAGCAGAAGGCGTAGGTGCTCTCATATCAGCTACAAAATCAGTAAGTGTGAAATCTGTCTCATGTCCTACTGCTGATATAACCGGTGTTGAAGCGTTAAACACGGCCTCTACAACCTCAGGTTCATTAAAAGCCCATAAATCTTCTATTGAACCGCCGCCTCGTCCTACTATAATACAGTCAAGCCCCATCTTATCAAGTCTTGTAATTCCGCTTACAATTGACTGTTTTGCATGCTCTCCCTGAACATATGCGGGATACAGAACAATCTGTATATAAGGGTTACGCCTTTTTGAAATGTTCATAATATCCTGAACTGCTGCACCTGTCTTAGATGTAACAACACCTAATTTCTTAGTAAATGCAGGAAGTGGTCTTTTATATTCTTTAGCAAAATATCCCATATCCTCATAATACTGTTTAAGCTGTTCAAACTTCTGGTACAGTTCTCCAATACCTTCCTGCTGCACAGTATTAGCATATAGCTGGTATTTACCCGCTGCATCAAACACATCAACTCTTCCTGATACAACAACTGACATTCCATCCTTTAACTTAAATGCAAGCTTTGCTGCCTGACTTGCAAACATAATGACAGAAAGTGCCGCATCAGCATCCTTTAAAGTAAAATAAATATGACCGGAGGTATGATACTTGCAATTAGATATCTCCCCCTTAACAGAAACCGAGTTAAGCAGAAAATCCTGCTTAAACATATTCTTAATATAGGAATTCACCTGTTTTACAGTATATACTCCAGCCATATATCCTCACTTTATATGCAAAAAACCTGCATTACTCTTTAATTAACTTGCCTAATACACCATTAACAAAAGCTGCTGTGCTGTCAGCCGAGCCATACTTCTTGGCAAGCTCAACAGCTTCATTGAGTGCTACATTAGTAGGAATATCCTCATCATAAAGCATCTCATACACAGCAAGTCTCATAATAGAAAGCTCTGTTTTTCCAAGACGGCTTGTTGGCCAGCCCTCTGATACAGAATCGATTTTCTCATCAAGCTCAGGTATAAGCTCTGCTATTGCTAATGTCTTATCCTTGATGTAATTATATTCTTCTTCCTTAAGATGTGAAGCATCTACCATATCTGCATCTGCAAAATACAGATTAATCTGCTCTTCATACTCATCTTTGTTATCGATAAAAGGAGCTCTGAATAATAACTTAAAAATATGCTCCCTCATTGTAGATCTTGTCATCTTTTAACTCCTGAATTTAATTTTCTACATTAACACTGGCAACCTTAATGTTGACCTCTGTAACTGAAAGTCCTGTCATTGTCTCTATTGCAGACTTAACCTTATCCTGAACCTTAGCTGAAACAGCTGGTATCTGTGTTCCATACTTAAGATTAAGTGTTATATCTACAAGGACACTTGACTCTTCAACTGTTACCTTAACACCCTTGGAAAGATTCTTCATTCCAAGCTTGCTTACGATTTCATTAGTGATATTACCGCCAAGGCTGTCAACACCTTCAACCTCTGTAGCAGCAAGACCAGCAATAATAGCTACAACTTCATCAGCCACCTTAACTTCGCCAATATTAACATTCTCATGTATAGAATAAGTTGTACCTCTATCTTCAAACTCTTTTGTCATAACCGTCCTCCATATATTCATATTTAACTCAAAGTTAAAAAGATTATAACATAAACACTAATTATTGCAAATATTTATTGTTATCTTATCCGCAGCAAAACCAGTTTTTCTTTTAATTATATCTTCAATCTGTGCTTTATCCGTGTCTGAAAGCTCCGATACATTAACCACAGCATCAACACTGCTGTCAGATACTGTAACTACCGATGAATCAAAGCCTTTAGCTGATAACAATAGTTCTATTGCCGTTTCTTTATCAGCATTGTCCTCAAGCTTTGCAAGCTGTTCAACCGCAGCTTTCTTAGCATCCTCTGCAATACCTGCATCATCAGCTATGCTTTTCAGATTCTCTATGCTTGAAGCTCTTACCTGTTCCCTGTTTAACTTTGCAGCTGCAACAGCCTCTGACTTAACTCCTGCTGATGTAAGTATAACAGTTCCCGGCTCATCTGTAAAATCTGTGTCAGCAGCCTCAGCCTCATTATTATCTGTTGACACATTGTCAGCTGCAACCGCAGCCGTCTTTTCTTTATCTTTAACTTTAATTATACTATCAAGGTCACCTGCATAATTAATATACCCGGCTGCTGCTATCATTATAGCAAGTGCCGTAATTATAATATGATTCTTTTTTACTCTTTTCAAAACTGCCTCCAAAATAATTATTCCGACATTTTCATCACTTTAATTTTATGTACAGGAACACCTAAAAGGCCATTTATCGCATCCGTGATATAAGCAACCAGATTTTTATCATCACCTCCCTCACACACTACTAATACACCGGTAACCTCTTTTGTATCAGTTGTTTTTACCAGAACCTTTACTTTACCTACTCCATCCGTATTTTCAAGCATCTGCTGTAGTTCTTCACCAAGATTTTTTTCATAATCTTCTGACCCTGTGGATATAACCGGAGCTGTTGTATAACTTTTTGCAGATGAACTTTTAGTTGGCATTGCAATCACCATCATAAGTATCCCTGCCAGTATTACTATAAATATTTTGTCTTTCCTTGTTTTATTCAGTAATCCTGTAAAAAATGCTTCATTTTTACCACCATTATCCACTTACGCCTGCCTCCCTGATATCTATCTGTTCTACAGATATTTCATACCTGCCAGCTATATCTGTTCTTAATCTGTCAATATTATCATTGCCTGCAATATTGTTTTCTTTAACATATACATTTATCATACTGACCGCCGTCATGTCTGATGTGAAGCTGCATTTTACAGAAACAGTTTCCAGACCGTAAGAAGCTGCAGTGCTATTGATATCTTCACTTATAATTTTTTCAGCCATTTTCTTGTCTGAAGTATTATATAAAGCCTGTGAGACATTATCGTTCTCCTTAGAATATGTTTTAAATCCATTACTTATACCATCCGTAATCTCACTTATATCTGCATTCTTAATATTAAGCAGCGGAATTATTATCGCCATTACAAGTATCAGTTTCATTACAAATGCTATGAATTCCTTATACTTTGGTGGCACAAGCTTTAATGCAATCTCTCCTGTAATTTCAAGAATAAATATTGTTTTAAACCAGTTAATAAGACCTGTCATTGCACATTACCACATTTAAACATATAGATTAATATTAGTTGCAAAGCATATAATTGCCATTGTTAGGCACATAAGAACAACTGTGACAGCAATCATATATATCATATTTTCAAGACTTCCTGACAGAACAAGAACAGCTTTGACTATACGGCTGTCTGCCACAGGTTCTAATACTGCTCCAAGAATCTGATATAACAATGCCATGACAACAAGCTTAAGAAGAGGAATTCCTATTATTACAGCCATAACAATAACCGCAGCCACACCAATAGAATTCTTGACAAGCACAGCAGACCCTGCAATTGTCTTAGATACAGTCTGTGCACTGTTTCCAATGCCAGGAATCATAGAAACAGCTTTGAATAAAACGGACATTTTAAGTGAATCGCTTAATGGAAGTATCAGACTTTTTATTCCGTTAAGTCCCAGAAAAAACATAAGCATTCCTTTTACTGACAATTTTATAATCTTTGTTATAAGCTGGCACATTTTGTTGAACTTATCTTTTTCACTGAATGTATCAAACATGCCTAATATCATATATACATAATTGCATCTCATAAGAACATTTTTCACAAGGACATTAACTATGTACATAAGAAAAAGAATTATCTCATAATATGCTGCAGCACTTGATGCCCCACACGAATATGCAACTGCCGGAAAAAACACCGGGCAGAGTGCCTTGTATATATCAACCGACATCTGAACACATTCATAGCCTGTCCTTGCTGCATTAATAAACACCGCAACTATCAGCGTCATAAGAATGAATGATATAAAAAGCATCGCTGAATCAGATGCATTTTTATCAAGCACAGTAAGAAACATTGCGCATATAGATAAAAGTAATATCTGTATCAGAACTGTTCTGTTAGAAATAATTGCCTCGGTAACTGTTCCGGTAAAGTTAAAGCCTATATCCGTATCCGAACTGGCAACCGACCTGACAAGTTCTTTAAAAGATGCCCCCTTCCAGCCATAATCATCAAGCGTACTGTCTATTTCACTATAATCAGCTTCATCTGTCAGTGAATCATAATTAACTGTATCCTCATCCTGTGCATATATATATGTTTTCTGTATGATGAGCGCCGCCAGAAACGCAATCATAAAGGCAATTATTTTCTTAGTCAGACAATCCCCTCTGAAACCATTTCAAAAAGAGTTACTATAACCGGTATGCATAAGCCTGCAACAGAAATTCTGGCGTATATTTCCATAGCTGACGCAAGTGCTGCAAATCCATTTTCTTTACATATATTTGATGATATTTCTGTTACATACGATATACCTATGACTTTGACTATCAGCTTTATATATTCCTGATTAATACCGGCAGTAAACATATTGATTCTTGTGTACACGGATATAAGCCCGTTAAATACAAGCATTGCTGTTCCTACACACAGAACAACTGACACAAAAGTCCCCATTGAAGAGCCTGTACTTTTCAAAACCAGAGCAAGAATCACACCTGTAACTGCACACACCGAAAGCGACAACACATTAATATGTACCACCCCCTATCACAATTCAAAAAGCTTTTTCATGGTAGTAAACAATTCAAGTATATAAGGTAATATCCAGTATATGACAATAAGAAGCCCTGCCAGTGCAGTAAGCGCTGCCTGGTCATCTCTTCCATTATGCTTTAATATCTGGTTAAGTATTGAAACAACTATGCCTACCGCTGCAATTTTGAATATTATGCTTACCTCCATACTTCACCTCCGATTCATATAAGTACAATCACAAGTATAAGTCCTGCTGATATTCCTGTAACGATATAAGCCTTCATCTTTCCTGCCGCATTATTCTTAACCACATCAAGTTCCTCATTAAGTTCACACACAACAGATTGTATGTGTTTTAACTGACTGTCCTTGTCAATAAATGTACTTATAGAGCCTGCCTCTTTTATAATCTCCAGTTGTCTTTTGCCAAGTATTCCTGCAAATGCTTTATCAGCAGCCTCATTCCATATCAATGCAAATGTATCAATGTCCGATTTATTCAATGCTTCGTATATGTATCCGGTAAAATCCCTGACATATGAACACATATCAAAATCTCCAAGACGTTCAAATATCTGTGTCATATCTATAAGTGAATATCCTATATGATTGTTCATTACAGAAAGCATTCTTACCATGTCTTTCAATATTGTTATTCTGTTTTTTAATCTCTGGCTGTATGAAAGACCATACATAAAACAGCCTGAAAGTATTAATATTCCGCCTATATATCCAGACATTTTCCTGCCTCCCCACATTTTTCCAATATTACAGCTCTCTTAAATCCATTTTTTCCGAAAAGACCTGCAAGTCTTTCATCTATATCATATATACCGCTTCCATGTGCAGTTCCTATTACAGCGCAGCCACTTTTAATGCAGTATTTTACAGCTTTAATATCATCTTCCCCACCAATCTCATCCATTGCTACAACCTGAGGACTAAGCGAGCGGACAGCCATATATACTCCTGTAAGTTTATTACAGCCGTCTAAAACATCTGTCCTGCAACCAATATCATTACATGGAACTCCGTTCACACAGGCCGCTATTTCACATCGTTCGTCAATTAAAGCTACATTTTTTCTATATTTATCAGCTAACTGTCTTATAATGTCTCTAAGCAGTGTTGTTTTTCCAAAACCCGGCGGTGATATTATAATAGTGTGCTTTAACCCGTCTTTTAAAAGCTCATCCATTATATTATCAGCACAGCCCTTCATCTGTTTAGCAATTCTTATACACAGGAATGTCACATGTGAGAAATTCTTTACCCTGCCATTCTCCCATATAACCTGTCCGCCAAGTCCTATTCTGTGTCCGCCTTTGATTGTCAGAAATCCATTTGCCATGCAGGATTCATATGCATAAGATGAATATTTAGTTGCTATTGACAGTATTCTTGTTATCATATGTTCATCTACAGGTCTTGTTCCCATATGTTCGCCATTATCACATATGGCAGCAGGCAGTCTTCCTATACGCAGACGTATTTCCCTGACATGCTGTAATCCAGCATATATTCCAATGTCTTTAATTAATTCATCCGGGAGGATTTTATAGAGTGATTCGTCATACAAAAACAAGCCCCTTCACTATTGTTTTTCACAATATATGAAAGGGCTGTCCGTTTTATTCTACTGACTTTAAAGATTCGACCATAGGAAGCTTCTTTAACTTTCCATACATGGCCAGATTAACTACAACTGAGAAAATCAGTGTTATAAGATATGAATATATATATGATACCGGCTTAATGGCATATCCAAACATTATTGCATCCATCTCTACAGTAAGCATTATGTATATATGAAGAAGTCTTCCTAAGAACAGTCCGAACACTCCACCGATTAGTGTCAGGAATATATTCTCACGGTACACATACATGCCTACCTCCGGGTCAAAGAAACCCAAAACCTTAATTGTTGCAATTTCTCTTCTTCTCTCTGATATATTAACATTAGTAAGATTATATAACACAACGAATGCCAGCAGACCTGCTGATATTATAAGCACCCATGTTACCAGATCAAGCGACTGAATCATATTCTCGAATCTTGTCACATTGGCATTAAGGAAGCTCACCCCCTTAATATAATCTCTTGAAAGATATTCATCGCCCATGTAGCTTTCTGTTTCATTAACATCACCGCTAATCTTAATAAGAACTCTGTTATGTTCAGGAATATTTCCAAAAAGTTCATTGTAATATTCTGTACTTATATATACATAATGATTAACATACATTTCTGTAATGCCTGATACAACAGCTTCTGCATGCTTTCCGGCAGATGATGTTACTGTAATCTTATCGCCTTTCTTTACTCCTAAATCTTTAGAGAGCTTTTCAGTGATAACAACGCCTGAATCTCCAAGAACAACATCATTATGCTTTCTTCTTGTTCTTAATGTCACATAATCTTTAAATGCATTCTTATCGTCAACTATGACATATTCTGCTGTCTCTGTATCTTCACTGCTCTTAACATCATCAGAATAACCACAGTTTAATAGAAAATCATCAATGTGTCCGTCTGCTGACAGGTCACCTTCAAGAGTATCCACATCCTCTTGTGTAACCCCATCTGTAAATGTGGCAACACTGTCATAATGTATAAGCTCACCGTACTGGTTATGTATAAGGCTTTCAATACTGTTCTTAATTCCAAAGCCTGCTGTCATAAGTGCCGTACAGCCTGCTATTCCTACAACAGTCATAAGAAATCTCTTCTTATACAGGAACAGATTACGCATAGTAACCTTCATTGTGAATGACATATGTTTCCATATAAATGTAATATGCTCAAGAAGGATTTTCTTACCGCTCTTAGGTGCTTTCGGTCGCATAAGCTCTGATGGAACCTCTTCTAACTCACTGTAGCATGAAAAAAGAGCTGCTATAACCGTTACTAAAATCATACTTGTAATGGCTATAATTGAAAGAAGTATATGGCTGTCGTACACTATTGGCGGAAGCTGGTATATTATATTCCAAGAATCATATATTACAAGCGGAAACAGCTTAAGACCTATGATACAGCCTGCTATTCCTCCAGTAACCGAAGCAATTAATGCATATGCTATGTATTTGAACGCTATTACCTTTTTACTGTATCCTAGTGCTTTATATGTTCCTATAAGTCCCCTATCCTCTGCTACCATTCTTGTCATTGTTGTAAGACAGACAAGAGCAGCTACAACTATAAAGAATATTGGAAATACCGTGGCAATGGCTTTCATCCTGTCTGCACTGGATTCATAATCTTTAAAAGAATACTGTTCCTGTCTTGTAAGCTCATACCATTTCCAGTCGTCACTGTCACCATATTTAGATTCAAAATCTTCCTTAGCCTGCGTCTCAATGCTATTAAAATCATAATCAGCAAGTGCTTTCTCATATGCCGGCTGGATATATGGCTCAATAATAGCTGAAACATCCATTCCTACAAAATAATTACTGTACTGTTCTGTAAGTGATTCTACAACATGGTCGTATATAGCCGCTTTAGCAGCCTCTTTTGCCTCATTTACTGAATCTTCATATACATCCTGTATGTCATCTTTTCTTACATTAATTCTGCTTTGTGAAATATTATCTATTCTGTCTGCTGTCTCTTTAATGAGGTCTTTATATTCAGTTCCATATGTATCAAGTTCTTTTGCTCCATCTACAGTAACAAACATCTCATTGAAATAATCGGACATAAATTCATCTTCTGTAATATACATAAGATAATTAATCCTGCCGCTGCCTACATTAGTAGTTCCAAGATCATACGACACATAATAAGGTGTGTAGACTGTTCCCACAACCGTATACTCTGAATCTTTAAGACTGTCATTAATATCATCCTGTGTTCCGGACGAAAGCTTAATTGTATCTCCTATAGAAAAGTTATCTCTGGTATCTTCATACCTTACAACACATTCTCCGTTCTTTTCAGGCAGCCGCCCTTCTTTAATTCTTAACTGGTTGATATAATCTTTATTGTCTCTGTCAGTATTAACAGGTACTGACATTATATGTACAGCGGTCTCTATGCTGTCTTTCCTGATAACTGCATCCTGTGAATATGCAGGATACACTCCATTAACACCATCAACTGCTCTTATAGCTTTAATATCATCTTCATTAAAACCTATTGATGATAAAAGTCTTAAATCACTCATATTATACTCATCATAATAGTGATCCGTTGAATTCTTCATATCATTAGAAGATGCTGTTACTCCTGCAAAAAATGCTACTCCAATAGCAACAATTGCAAATATAGCTATAAATCTTCCAAATGTTCTCTTAATCTCACGAAAGAGATCTTTCCATACTGATTTTCCCATATTGAACAAGCCTCCATAGTATTACCAGTCTATCTCGTCTACTGAAACAGGATTGTCATTAATAACAACACTGTCAACGATACCATTCTTTATCTTAATAACTTTATCTCCCATTGCTGAAATTGCCTGATTATGTGTTATAACAACAACAGTAATTCCATTCTTCCTACACATATCACTTAAAAGCTTAAGAATATTTTTTCCCGTATTAATATCAAGTGCTCCTGTAGGTTCATCGCATAAAAGCATCTTAGGATTCTTTGCAAGTGCTCTTGCTATGGCAACTCTCTGCTGTTCACCACCTGATAACTGAGACGGAAAATTCCCCATTCTGTCAGATAATCCCACAGCTTCTATTGTCTTAACAATATCAAGAGGGTCTTTACATATCTGCGTTGCCAGCTCAACATTTTCTTTGACGGTAAGATTCTGCACAAGATTATAGAACTGGAATACGAATCCGATATCATATCTTCTGTATGCTGTAAGCTGTCTTGAATTATACTTGTCAATTCTTTTTCCATCTACAGTTATTTCCCCGGTAGTACATGTATCCATTCCTCCAAGAATGTTAAGAATAGTACTCTTTCCTGCACCACTAGGTCCTAATACAACAGCAAATTCGCCTTTATCAATCTTAAAATCCACCCCATTCAATGCTCTTATCTTTACATCACCCATTTTGTATATTTTCTTTACATTTTTAAATTCTATATATGCCATAGTTATCTCCTTTTTTATTCCAGACAGTATTAAATCACGTATTAATCTATATATAATAATACCTTATGGCACTCATAATTTCAAAGCATTTTAATATAATCATAGAAAGATATTTTATTAAATTTCTATGAAATCATTTAAAAACTTTTTATTAATTATACCAGTATTATCGTTGTTGGTTTGTTGCATATTCTGTCCCATAACAACTCAGGCAGCAGGCCTTTATTCAAAATACTCTGTTCTTATTGATGCTGATTCAGGCAGAATACTTTCTGGAAGCAATGAAACAACGGCTGTAAGCATGGCAAGCACAACTAAAATTATGACTCTTATTATTGCTTTGGAAAACTGTGACAAGAATTTTGTCGCAACAACTTCCGCCTACGCAGCTTCCATGCCTGATGTACAGCTTAATGCCGTAACTGGTGAGCAATTCATAATTAACGACCTATACTACTCACTTATGCTTGAATCACATAATGATTCAGCTGTAATAATTGCTGAAAATACTGCTTATTACTTACTATGTAAAAATCCTTCTTTAAGGTCTGAAACTCCATTTATCAATAATTATAATTACGATTCCTCATTTCTTTCTGAGATTAGCCATGAACAAAGTGAAATACTTGTACATATATTTACCGGCCTTATGAATGAAAAAGCGGATGATATTCTCTTATCTGACACATATTACATAACACCTAATGGTCTTGATGCCGAGGATAATTATAGTTTTCATCATACAACAGCATATGACCTTGCAAAAACCATGGCATATTGTATTAATAATGAGGATTTTTTATATATAACACAGACTGTTTCTAAAACATTTTCAGACACAACAGGCAGATACCATTACCAGCTTAACAACAAAAACAGGATTTTAAATCCTGATGAAGGAATTATCTCTGGAAAAACAGGTTTCACTAACAAAGCCGGATACTGCTATGTATGTGCATACAAAGACAAAGACCGGACACTGTGTATTGCCCTGCTTGCATGTGGCTGGCCACCAAATAAGAATTACAAATGGAGTGATGCCCGTTATCTTATAGCCCTTGGAAAGCAATACAGCCGACAGAAATATTTTAATAATGAATACACATTTTACGTTCCTGTATCCAAAGGAAAAAATAGTTTCTGTGAGCTTATACCTGACTGTTCAATTGAATTTCTTGCCTGTGAAGATGATTCTGTAACTATACAGGCAAATATTCCTGAAGTGCTTTCTGCACCTGTCAATTCGTCACAAATATATGGAGCAATTAATATATATGTAAACGATGAACCAATCCGCAGCATCAGTCTTAAAGCAAAGCAGAGTATTCCCAAAAAAGTTCATGTACTCGACATAATCAATAAAATATTTCAATAAACATTTTAATCATTCTGATTTATCCTAATTATTCTAATTAATTATAAAAAAAGAATGACATAAAAATAATTGTGGTATATAATATGAACGTTGATTTTAAACTAGTTATATAATATGGAGACAACAACTATGAATAAAGTATATAAGGTATTCCCAGGTGGCAAATTCAAAGTTCTTACTTTCAGTTATGATGATGGTAAAATTGAGGACAGACGACTTGTAAAGCTTTTTAACAAATTTAATCTTAAAGCAACCTTTAATCTTAATACAGGTATTATTGACCCTGCCATAAGAATTCCTCAGGAGGAATGGCCTGAGCTTTATAAAGGACATGATATTGCTGTCCATACATTTACACATCCTACAATGATCAGACTTAACAATTATAATGCCCTTAGAGAAATTCTCGATGATAAGGATAATCTTGAAAAAATATTTAAACGTCCAATATATGGTCTTGCATATCCTAATGGTTCTTACGATAACCGTATAATTGATATTGCTAAATCAGTCGGCATCAAATATGCAAGAGTTACTAATGATAAATACGCTGCCACTAAAGCTGCAGAAGCCTATGCTGCTAATGCCGAGGGTCCTATGCTTTTAGGGGATGAGAACGGATTCTCTATGCCTGAAGACTATATGCGCTGGGTTCCAACCTGTCATCACAATCATAACCTTGTTGATTTTGGCAAGAAGTTCATGGCACTTACTAAAAAGCAGTATCTTTACATGATGTATGTCTGGGGACACAGCTTTGAATTTGAAAGAAACAATAATTGGGAAATCATTGAGGAATTCTGTGAAATGATTGCCAACCGTGATGATATCTGGTATGCAACCAATTCTGATATCGTTGAATACAACGAATTGTTTGACAGACTTGAGTTCTTTGCTGATAACGAATATGTTCATAACCCTTCTGTTAAGTCAGTATGGCTTTCAGTAAATAATAGTACTATTGTTGAAGTAAAAGGCGGCGAAACTGTTAAATTATAATAACGCATTATTAAAGGCGGCTCACCATTACAGGTTTGCCGCCCTCTTTTTATTCATGCTTAAGATTCTTAAATGCATTTCTTAATGTAATTGGATTGCCATATCTTAATGTTCCCATTCTGTATATCTTAGAACCTAATATTCCAACTGCTATTGTGCTTACAATAAGAATAACAAACGATACAGCTATCTCAGCAAAACTCACATTTCCAAGTGCCACTCTTGCAAACATTGCACTGTATGAGCTTATTGGCAGGAATGAAAGAACCTTCATAAGAATTCCATCTACATTATTAAGCTGGGATAATCCTATAAAATATACAATCATAATAACAAACTGTACACTTCCGGCACTTTTGTTAATATCCTCTGTCTTAGACACAAGTGCTCCCATTGCACCATATATGAATACATAGAACAGCAGCCCTCCAAGTCCGAAGAATGCAAATGTTATAAGTACATCTGAAGGAATATTAAATATTTTATCAAATAATCCACCCCATGAGTCTCTGTTAATCTTATAGCTTCCAAGTATTACTGCAAATATGATTCCAACTTGTAAAAGTGCAGCAGATGTACCCGCCAGTACCTTTCCAAAGAAAAGACTGTTAGTATCAGCACTGGTTACAAGAAGTTCAATTGTTCTGTTTGATTTCTCCTGTGTTACAGAAGTTGCTACCATTACTCCATACAGAATAATAACCATGAACACAATAATTATAAGTGCATAACAATACCAGTAATTACTCATCATGTCTTTTCCAAGCACAGTAGTCTCGGAATTGATAACCGGATTAAAAGCATTTTCAATCTCTGCCATATCCAGATTATTCTCCTTACAATAGTTATACTGGCTAAGCAGCTGCATTGCATATGTAAATCTCTGCGTCATATCATCAAACATATCACTATTATTAACGACATATTCAAAATCTGTTGCATTCTTTACAACAAAACCAGCAATGACATTTTCATCATTTTCAATCTTATCTACAAGTGCATCTCTTGAAGAAACATTTTCAATCTTCATATCATTTAATACACCTTCTACAATTCCTGTTCCAGCAAATATGTCTTTTTCATCACAAATTATGATAACATCAGTAATCTCCGTATTATCAGCGGTATCATCAGTATCATCTTTATTAATTCCAAGAATACCTGACATATCAAATACACTTGGAAGAAACAGTATCACTGCAGCAAGAACAGCTATAACAATTGTAGAAATCATAAAGCTTTTATTCTTGATATAATTCATAATCTCATACTGGAATATTACTCCGAACTTCTTCATTATCTGTCACCCCCTACAGCTTTTACAAATATATCATTAAGCGATGGTCTGTAGCTGTCAAATGATGCTATCTCTATATCAGCATTCATAATTTCTTTAATAAGTGCATTTCCAGAAAGCTCATGAATATTCTTTACTATAACACCATCTTTATGTATTCCGGTTACAGATAATGTATCCGCACAGCTTGTCTTTAACTTTTCTGCCAGTTCTTCTGCTCCCATTCCAACAGCCGATATTATAAGCTGATTCTTTCCATATTCAGCCTTAATATCTGCAATATCACCTGATAATGCAATCTCACCGTTATTAATTATTGCTATATCCTCACAGAACTCCTCCACATAGCTCATCTGATGACTTGAGAATATAACTATTCTTCCTTCTTCTATCAATTCTGTTACAACATCCTGTAATATCTTGGAATTAACCGGGTCAAGTCCACTGAATGGCTCATCTAATATAACAATCTCAGGCTCACAGACAAGTGTTGATGCAAGCTGCACCTTCTGCTGGTTGCCTTTGCTGAGTGTCTCTAACTTCACATCTGTATACTGTGATACCTGCAGTCTTTTAAGCCATTTATCAGTATTCTTCTTAGCCTCTGCCTTAGACAGACCTCTTAACCTGCCAAGATACACAAGCTGTTCTGATACTTTTTTCTTAGGATATAATCCTCTCTCTTCCGGCAGATACCCTATCAAATGCTCATTTGGATTAAACTTTTTACCATCAAGAAATATTTCTCCTGAATTAGCATGAAATACATCCATAATAATTCTTATAGTTGTAGTCTTTCCTGCACCATTACGTCCAAGAAGGCCTAATGCCTTGCCGCCTTCCACATCAAATGAAATGCCGTGAAGGACTTCTTTCTCACCAAATGACTTGGTAAGATTTTTTACTTCAAGTTTCATTAAATTAATCTCCCCTCATATATTGTGAAATCTTTGATAATTGTATCACATATATAGAAATTTTGATAGTCAAATTTATATTAATATTTTACATATCGGCTGATAATGGTATACTATATTCTATAAATTCAGAAAGGAATCTGTTAAAATGAAGAAAAAGTATTTATTATTAAGCATAACCCTGTTATGTATTTTATTCAGCATGACTGCCTGTGGACAAAAGGCTTCCAGTAATTCATCATCGGATGATACCCAGAATCTGTTATCTGGAAAACACCATGTTGCCATAGAAATCAGCAGCTATGGAACAATAGAGGCAGAACTTGACGCAGACACAGCGCCGGTTACTGTTACTAATTTTATTAATCTTGCTAATTCAGGATTCTATAATGGTCTGACTTTTCATCGTGTAATTGATGGATTTATGATTCAGGGTGGAGACCCTAATGGTGACGGAACTGGTGGCTCTTCAGAGAAAATCAAGGGTGAATTCAAGTCAAATGGCGTCCAAAATAATATAAGTCATGTAAGAGGCACTATATCTATGGCACGCTCTTCTGCTAACAATTCTGCAAGTTCACAATTCTTTATCATGCAGAAGGATACAACAAGTCTTGACGGTCAATACGCAGCTTTCGGAACAGTCACAAGCGGCATGGACATTGTCGATAAGATATGCAAAGACTGCACTGACACTAACCAGAATGGTGTGATTACTGATAAGAGTAAACAGCCTGTGATTAGTACTGTAATGGTTGTGGATTAACGAATAACCGCACCGTCATAAGACGGTGCGGTTATTATATTAAAACATATTCTATTTATCAAAATCATAACTATTCTCATATATATCTAAAACCTGAGTCACAAAAGCAGCCTGATTCTTGCTTTCTTCTGTGCCAGTATTAACCTGCCAGCCATATGTCATATAATCATAAAAATTTCTTGGAGTGATTGGTCCAAGCTTGTACTCATCCCTAATCAGATTAATACCATCTGAATAATCCCTTACTAACGCCTCAAATGCTTTCTGAGGGTCTTTAAATACCGCTTTTCCATTTTCATCTGCCCCAATTGCAAATTCTTCTCCATGATCAAGAAAATCCTGTACTTTTACATTGCCATGCTCTCTGCCAGCCACATACTCCTGCACATATGGATGTGCAACCTTTGGCGACTTTGTCTTACAACCTGCCATAGAAGCAAAACACATCAATGTAAACCCAATTAAAAATACTTTTTTCATAGTACCCCTCCATTCACAAGTCAGGTTATGGTTGTATCTACATATTTAATATAACATACGTATCTATATCTTGACAATATATTATTATTTTTTTCAATACTTTTTAATATTTCACATTCAGTCTGTGACTGTAGCCTTCCATTCTCTTTGCAAATACATCAAGCTGTCCTTTATATTTACCATACGCTTTCTCATCAATCAAAGACTCATTATGATACCGTTCAACAAGCTCTGATGAGTCTTTGAAAGCCTTAATTGCTAAATCCTTGTAATTATTCTCAAGATTAATCTGGATTTCATTGAGTGATGTTTCTATCTCTTTCTTGGTTGTGTTCTTTTTAAATATTGACATGTGCATATCCCCCTTTTACTTGATTTTATCATTGATTGGCATAATTACAAGTATTGTTTTATAAGTGTTTCAGGTTGTTTATCAAGCTGATTACTAAATATGTTGTTTATAAATAATTTAAGCATGTTCTACACATATAAATGAATCTTTTCCTATAAATTATATTTTTTAATATACTTTATAGGTGTTTTTTGACGGATTTAGGGTGATTTTTGGTGATTAATATCAGATTAGATGGGCATATACCTATAAGATACAATTTTAAAATAGTTTTATAGGTTTATTATATAGTTATAAATATAGACACTTGTGTTTTCTACCTATAAGGTTACATTTTATACGACTACCTATAGGTATCATGTTAAAAGACAGGATATTGGACAACCTATCAGGCTGATTATAACACCACATATACAATGGAATTCCTCTGTGCCGGAACGGACGCCGCAACTCGCTTCGCTCTTGCGGCTGGGAATTGGTGGACGGGACAGGTGCGTCCCACTACTTTCGCGCAGTGCCGTGTCCTGACCGCAGGTCAGGACACACGCGCTGTCGCGCTCTATGCGCTATAGATAACAAAAAGGGCTTGAGCACAAGTAAACTTGTCTCAAGCCCTTTATTGTTATCTGCACCGCTAATCTATGTCCGCGATTACTGTGGCTGCTTGCCGATGTATGCGAGGATACCACCATCTACATAGAGGATGTGTCCGTTAACTGCATCTGATGCTTCTGAAGCAAGGAATACAGCTGGACCAGCTAATTCTTCTGGCTTTAACCATCTCTCTGCTGGTGTCTTTGCAACGATGAATGAGTCGAATGGATGTCTTGATCCATCTGGCTGTCTCTCTCTTAATGGAGCTGTCTGAGGTGTCTCGATGTAACCAGGTCCAATACCATTACACTGGATATTGTACTGACCATACTCAGAACAGATATTTCTTGTAAGCATCTTAAGACCACCCTTAGCAGCAGCGTAAGCTGATACTGTCTCACGACCTAATTCTGACATCATTGAGCAGATGTTGATGATCTTACCATGTCCTCTTTCGATCATTGAAGGAATTACTGCCTTTGATACGATGAATGGTGCGTTAAGATCTACATCGATAACCTGTCTGAACTCAGCAGCTGTCATCTCGCACATAGGAATTCTCTTAATGATACCAGCGTTGTTTACGAGGATATCGATTGGTCCAACTTCCTTTGTGATCTTTTCAACAGTAGCGTTAACAGCTTCTTCGTTAGTAACGTCGCAAACATATCCGTGAGCGTCGATACCAGCTTCCTTATAAGCTGCTAATCCCCTATCTACTAATTCCTGCTTAATATCGTTGAAAACGATTTTTGCACCAGCCTTAGCCATACCACTAGCGATAGCGAAGCCGATACCATATGATGCACCAGTTACAAATGCAATCTTACCTTCAAGTGAAAAATTAACTGACATTTTAATTCTCCTTTTCCTAATAATAATTTATAAATGAAACCCTCTACAGGTTACATTCCTTAGTAAAATATGTACTGACGGATTACTTTAAATCCTTCATGTCTACCCAGTCCATATCATCGAAATCCTGGTTTTCTCCAGCCATTCCCCAGATAAATGCATATGCATGTGTAGCTGATGCTGAATGAATTGACCAGCTTGGTGAAATAACTGCTTCTTCGCTTCTCATGATGATATGACGAGTTTCTGTTGGCTCACCCATGTAGTGAACAACGATATCTTCTTCTGGAATCTCGAAGTAGAAATAAACTTCCATTCGTCTGTCATGTGTATGACATGGCATTGTATTCCATACGCTTCCTGGCTCAAGAGTTGTGATACCCATCTCTAACTGGCATGTCTCAACCTGACCTGGTAAAATATACTTTCTGTTAAGACGCTTATTACATCCTTCAACAGAACCAAGCTGAAGCTTGAACTCATCCTTGATATCCTTTTCTGGGTCAATGAATACAGTAGGATATGTCTTATGTGCTGGTGTTGAGTTAAAGTAGAACTTAGCTGGCTTAGAAGAATCCTCACTCTTGAACTTAATCTCCTTAGAACCCATACCAATATAAAGACCATCTCTATATTTAAACTTATATTCTGTACCATCAACGATAACTGAACCGTTGCCACCTACATTAAAGATACCCATCTCACGTCTCTCAAGGAAATATGCTGCCTTAAGCTCAGAACCTGCCTCAAGTGTAAGTTCCTTATTAACCGGCATACATCCGCCTACGATAATACGATCAATCTGGCTGTAAACAAGCTTGAAATCATCAGCTGGGAAAAGATTCTGGATAAGAAAATCATTTCTCAGTCTTTCTGTATCATAACCCTTTACATCTCTTGCGTTAGCACCCTGTCTTACTTCCATCGTAACTCTCCTTTTCAATTCACAAACCTAGGGCAAAGCCCCGTTTGGTGTTTATAATACCACAAAATTCAATTATTTACAACTATTAACCAACTATTCCCTTTATAAGTACATTTTTTTCGACAAATTCCTGCGAAAATGTATACGCATCCTTAATCATTGTTTCTGCTTCTTTAGTCTTTTCTGCATTATCACAGTAAATTCTTGCAATCACATCACCTTTGCTGACTTTGTCGCCTATTTTCTTAGAAAGCACAACTCCCACGGATAAATCAATCACATCTTCTTTCGTCGCCCTTCCTCCGCCAAGTATCATCGAAGCCTTTCCTATACTTTCTGACTGGATTGCTTTAACATATCCATCACATTCTGCGTAAATTTCCGTTATTGTATCAGCAACTTTAAGTTTATCCGTGTTGTACACTGCATCCGGGTCTCCACCCTGTGCTTTGACGAATTCTGCCATCTTATCGAGTGCGCTTCCGTCACTGATTACCCTTTCAAGTTCTTTTCTTGCAGTCTCTTTGTCAAGGTCATTCCTTGCTGCAAGAACCATATAAGTTCCAAGATTAAGGACAAGCTTAGTTAAATCCTCTGGTCCTTCACCTTTTAACGTATTGATAGCCTCGATAACTTCAAGTGCATTACCGACTGCATATCCTAACGGCTGGTCCATATCAGTAATAAGTGCTGTTACATTTCTTCCAGCCCCCTTTCCAATACGAACCATCTCCTTAGCAAGACTTACGGCATCAGCCTCATTTTTCATAAATGCACCGCTTCCTGTCTTGACATCAAGAACAATCGCATCAGCACCAGAAGCCAGCTTCTTACTCATAATACTGCTTGCAATAAGCGAAATATTCTCGACCGTTGCCGTAACATCCCTTAGCGCATATAACTTCTTATCTGCAGGTGCAAGATTACCTGTCTGCCCTGTTATTGCAATTCCTATATCATTAACCTGCTTTGCAAATGCTTCCTCAGACAGAGAAGTGTTAAATCCCGGAATACTTTCCAGTTTATCAATCGTGCCTCCTGTATGTCCAAGTCCTCTTCCACTCATCTTTGCAACTTTGCCGCCAAGTGCTGCAACCATAGGCGCAAGAACAAGAGAGGTCTTATCTCCTACTCCGCCTGTACTGTGTTTGTCCACTTTAACACCATCAATAGCAGACAAATCGAGCTTATCCCCGCTGCTTTCCATCGCAAGAGTAAGATTAAGAGTTTCATCATAATCCATATGTCTGAAATATATAGCCATAAGAAGTGCAGAAGCCTGATAATCAGGAATCTCTCCATTAACATATCCGTTCACAAAGAATTCTATTTCCTCTTTAGTAAGCTTTCCGCCATCTCTTTTCTTCTCTATAATATCAACCATTCTCATAATGCAGACCTCCTACATAATCTTATTAAGAAAACTCTTTCCTATCTTAACCGGTTCTGTGCCAAAAATCTCAGCCAGTGTCTGTGCTATATCAGCATAAGTGTCACCTGTTCCAAGATTAACGCCATGTTTTAAGCATTTTCCATATACAAGCAGCGGAACATATTCCCTTGTATGGTCAGTTCCCTTATAGGTCGGGTCACAGCCGTGGTCAGCCGTAATAACAAGCATATCAGTATCTCTCATCACATCAAATACTTCTGCCAATCTTTCATCAAACTCCTCAAGACCCTTTGCATAGCCCTTGTAATCTCTTCTATGTCCCCATGTTGAATCGAACTCAACCAGATTAGTATATATAATTCCTTTATTATCCTGCTTCATATAATCAAGTGTTACATCCATTCCATCCTGATTATCATTAGTGTGCTTAGACTCTGTAAGGCCCACACCAGCAAAAATATCATGAATCTTTCCGACTCCAATTACATCAAGCCCTTTATCACAGACTCTGCACAATATATTATCCTCACTTGGCTTTAGTGAAAAATCCCTTCTGTTAGGTGTTCTCTTATAATTGCCATTCTCCCCGACAAAAGGTCGTGCAATAACTCTTGCTACAGCATTCTTTCCTGTAAGAATGTGTCTTGCTGTTTCACACATTTCATAAAGTTTCTCAACCGGAATAACATCTTCATGGCATGCAATCTGAAAAACCGAATCGCCAGATGTATATACAATCGGTTTTCCTGTTGCCACATGCTCATCACCAAGTTCTGCAATTATCTGTGTTCCTGAAGCCGGTTTATTGCATAGTATACCCGGCACACCTGTTTTTCTGATAAATTCATCAATAATATTCTGCGGAAATCCGTCTGGATACACAGGAAACGGATTCGGAGAATATATTCCAGCCATCTCCCAATGCCCAATTGTTGTATCTTTTCCGGCAGATATTTCTGCAAGTTTTCCAAAACACCCAATAGGATTATCACAACGTTCAAGGTTATGTGAACCGTCAATATTGCCAATTCCAAGCTTTACCATATTAGGAATATTAAGACCTCCATTAGCCCCTGCAGTATGTCCCAATGTATCTGCACCTTCATCACCGAACTTAGCTGCATCCCTGGCCTCACCAATTCCAACACTATCCAAAACTATCCATATAATTCTGTTAACATTCATAGCCACGCCTCCCGACAATCTTTAATATATTGTACCACAAAGAGTACTTTCTGTATTATTATTTTGCATTTTTGAAAACAAATGTTATAATCACATAGACATTATGTTTTTTATGCAAATGTAATTAATTGAATATACATTTTTAAGGAGAAAATTATATGAGTTTTGAGTTCGTCACAAAGCTTCCTACACCTACTGAAATCAAAGAACAGTACCCTGTACCGGAAGAAATAAAAGCATTAAAAGCTGAAAGAGATGCTGAAATTGCTGATGTTATCACTGGCAAATCAGACAAACTTCTTGCTATTATCGGACCTTGCTCAGCAGATAATGAAACTGCTGTTCTTGATTACACATCAAGACTTGTTAAGGTTCAGGAGAAGATTAAAGACAAAGTTATTATTATTCCAAGAGTTTACACTAACAAACCAAGAACTACAGGAGTAGGTTACAAGGGAATGCTTCACCAGCCAGATCCTGAAAAGAAGCCTGACCTTCTTGCTGGTCTTGTTGCAATCAGAAAAATGCATATTGATGTAATGAAAGAGACACATCTTAGTCCTGCTGATGAAATGCTTTACCCTGAAAATTACTGGTATCTTTCAGATGTTCTTTCATATGTTGCCGTTGGTGCAAGATCAGTTGAAAACCAGCAGCACAGACTTGTATGTTCAGGAATTGATGTTCCAGCCGGAATGAAGAATCCTACAAGTGGAGATTTTTCAGTTATGTTAAATTCTGTAGTTGCTGCCCAGTCTAAGCAGACATTTATATACAGAAACTGGGAAGTTAATACACCAGGCAACCCTCTTACACACACAATATTAAGAGGTGCTGTAAATAAACACGGTCAGACCATTCCTAACTATCACTATGAAGATTTGATAAGACTTTATAACATGTATGCTGCAAGAGATCTTGAGAACCCTGCTGTTATTGTAGATGCTAACCACAGCAATTCAGGTAAGCAGTATCTTGAGCAGATCCGTATTGTCAAGGAAGTTCTTCATAGCTGCCATCACTCTGCTGATGTTAAGAAGCTTGTTAAGGGTGTTATGATTGAAAGTTATATTGAGCCGGGTAACCAGAAGGTTGGCGACGGTGTTTATGGAAAATCAATCACAGACGCATGCCTCGGATGGGCTGAATCTGAAAAGCTTTTATACGATATTGCAGACCTTGTTTAAAAACATTTTCATTATGTCGGGATTAATGTAGCTTTCTGTAAATGTTCCGATTAATGTAAGTAACAATGACATACTCACAATGATGACCGTTCTTCTTAAAGTGTCAATTCTGTTAAGAAAATAATGACACATAAGCAGAACGGTCATTATATATAACAGATAATGTGGAAACAACCAGACAAGAACCATAACTACTCCCCCTGCTCCATGGAACATAACAGCCTTTGTCATACATATTCCAAGACAGAACCCGTTATACAGACACAGCCAGTATACATACAATTTTCTGAATGGAGTAATCATCAATACTGCCAATGTTATGAATCTCCTTAATCTGTAAGCAAGCACCTCCTGCCATACATCTGCATATGCAACATTAGAATTAATGTATACAATCAGATATTCAGTTGAAAACACATCACCATAACGCCACATTTTTATAAAGCATGTACCAAGTATAATTCCCGCAATAATTAATGCAGCAAATCTTACATTCTTAATTACCCACAATAAAAAAGCCTTCATATATATCCATCAAAATGTACTTTGAATCAATATATGAAGACTTTGTCTTAATTATTCTTTTTACGGTTAAGTAAGGCATCGTAAGCAAGAACTGCTGAAATTGTCTTGGAATCCTGTATCGTTCCTGCAAATATCATGTCTTTAAGTTCATCCAGTGTGTATTTTTCTACATCTATGAATTCATCTTCATCAAGATGCTGGCTTGTTTTGACAAGATCTGTTGCAAGATATACATCTACCACCTCATTGCAAAATGCAACCGCAGTCACAACTGATACAAGCTTGGTAAGATTATCTGACCTGTATCCGGTCTCTTCTTCAAGTTCTCTTGCCGCCGCATTAATTGTCGGCTCATCCCAGCCATTAAGACCACCTGCGGGAATCTCAATCGTCTCTCTGTCAAGCGCATCTCTGTACTGCCTTACCATAAGCAGCCTTCCGTCATCTAATACCGGAACAACTGCCGCCGCTCCCCTGTGGTCAATATAATCCCATTCTGCCCTATGTCCATCGGGAGTCTCTATAACATCAGTATATATATCAAGTATTGAACCCTTATATTTAAGAATTCTATCTACTCTTTTAATATGTTCTTTCATATTCAGCCTTTCTATATAAAAATGTTACTTAATGCTTGTACATTTGTCATAGCAAGCATCAGTTGCTTTGATAAGTGCATTTCTGAAACCGTTCTCTTCAAGCGCAGAAACAGCCTGAATTGTTGTTCCACCAGGCGAACACACTTTATCTTTAAGTGCTGCAGGGTGTTCTCCTGACTCAAGCACCATCTTTGCCGAACCAAGGACAGTCTGGGCAACCAGCTTATAAGCATCATCTCTCTTTATTCCATACTTTACAACGCTATCCGCCATTGCCTCGATGAACATATATACATATGCAGGCGAGCTGCCACTTGCACACACTATTCCATCCATAAGCTTTTCATCAACATAAACAACCTTTCCAAATGAATTAAAGAATGTATCAATAACATCTCTTTCTTCAAATGAAAAATCTGTCATATTATATGATACCCCTGTCATTCCCTCTCCAATAAGTGCAGGTGTATTAGGCATTGCTCTTACAACTCTTATGTTGCTTCCAAGAGCATTCTTTATAGACGCAATAGTAATTCCCGGTGCTATCGATATAATAACACTTTCTTCTGTTACCACATTGACAATATTCTTAAGTACTGTTGGATACATCTGTGGTTTTACTGCAAGCACAATATACTTGGCATTATTGCCACACTCTGCATTACTTTCTGCAAATCGTACGCCTGTCTCTTTAGCAATTCTTTCGCATTTTTCCCTGTCTGGTGATGAAAATATAATATCTGATGGTGAAAATGCTGTCAAAGCACCTTTAAGCATTGCATATCCCATGTTACCCATTCCAATAAAACCAATCTTAGCCATATGTATATCCTCCCAACTATATAATGATATATAACATCTGATTATTATATACCCGGTTATTAAATAAGCTTGCTTATAAAAAGCAAGCTTATTTTAATTATATTCATTTAATTATTTGTTTTCAAGTAACTTTTCTACACTTACAAGCTTAACACAGAGGACAAAAAGATCAGCAGCCTGCTTCATCTCTTCTGGAGTTGGGAATGATGGAGCGATTCTTATATTAGAATCCTTAGGATCTTTTCCATAAGGGAATGTTGCGCCTGCACCTGTAAGTTTAACACCTGCTTCTTTACATTTTGCAACTATTGCCTTGGCACATCCATCCAAAGCTTCAAATGATATAAAATATCCACCCTTAGGCTCTGTCCATGAACCAATTCCAAGTCCGCCAAGTTCTTCTTCAAGAACACTTTCAACAGCCTCAAACTTAGGTCTCATAAACTCAGCATGCTTTCTCATATGTTCCTTAAGTCCATTGATATCCTTAAAGAATCTCACATGTCTTAACTGGTTGAGCTTATCATGTCCAATTGTCTGGATTGTAAGCTGCTTCTTGATATCTGCAATATTATTAGCAGATGTAGCAAGTGCTGCAATACCTGAACCTGGGAAGCTCACCTTAGAAGTTGAAGCAAACTCAAATACCATATCAGAGTTACCAGCTTTCTCACATTCACTGATGATATCAGCTATCTCATCCTTATTGTCATCATATAAATCATGGATAACATAAGCGTTATCCCAGAAAATTCTGAAATCTTCAGCAGCTGGCTTAAGTGCAGCCATTCTCTTAACTGTTTCTTCAGAATATGTATATCCCTGAGGATTAGAATACTTTGGAACGCACCAGATACCCTTTACAGAAGCATCCTTGCTTACATACTCTTCTACCATACCCATATCTGGACCAGACTCTGACATTGGAATGTTAATCATCTCAATTCCAAATCTTTCTGTGATTGCAAAATGTCTGTCATATCCAGGAACTGGACATAAGAACTTAACCTTATCAAGCTTGCACCATGGAGTATTACCAAGAATACCATGTGTGTATGCTCTTGAAATCTGGTCATACATAATATTAAGACTTGCGTTTCCATACACAATAACATGATCTGGTGTTGTTCCCATCATATCTGCCATAAGCTTCTTTGCTTCTGGAATACCATCTAAAACACCATAGTTTCTGCAATCTGTTCCATCTAAAGCCTTAAGGTCTGATGAACTATTGATTGTATCAAGAAGTCCTAATGAAACATCAAGCTGCTTAGCTGATGGCTTACCTCTTGACATATCTAACGCAAGCCCCTTTGCCTTAGCTTCTGCATACTCTTTGTTCAAGCTTTCCTTTAAAGCTAAAAGCTCTTCTTTACTCATATCATTGTACTGCATAATCTTCCTCCTAATCAGCATATAATCAACATGCTCTATTCTACAATGTATAATTCATAATTGCAAATATTTTTAAAAATAACTTAATATTTTAAAACATCTCTCTAAAATGCTTAATTATATTAAGTGTGTTAAAATCAAAAAAGGCTGTCACATAACGAATTAACATTATGTAACAGCCTTGGTTTATGTTAGTTTACTTTGCGTAATCTACAGCTCTTGACTCTCTGACAATACTAACCTTGATCTGACCAGGATATTCCATCTGATCCTCAATCTGCTTAGAAATGTCACGAGCCATGATTACCATATCTGAATCACTAACGACTTCAGGAACTACCATAACACGAACCTCTCTACCTGCTTGAATGGCAAAGGATTTCTCAACTCCCTTGAACGAGTTGGTAATATCTTCTAATTGTTTCAGTCTGTTTGTATAAGTTTCTAACGTTTCTCTTCTTGCACCAGGTCTTGCAGCTGAAATTGTATCAGCAGCCTGTACAAGACAAGCAATTAAGCTTTCTGGCTCAACGTCTCCATGATGTGCTTCTACTGCATTAATAACAAGAGCTGATTCTTTATATCTTCTACAAAGATCAACACCTAACTGAATATGTGAGCCTTCCATCTCGTGGTCAACAGCTTTACCAATATCATGTAATAAACCAGCACGCTTAGCCATCTTAACATCAAGTCCTAACTCTCCAGCCAAGAGACCTGTAAGCTGTGCTACTTCAATAGAATGCTTTAAAACATTCTGTCCATAACTTGTTCTGAATCTTAACTTACCTAAGAGTCTTACAAGCTCTGGATGGATACCATGTACACCAACCTCAAGGGTTGCAGCTTCACCTTCTTCTTTAATTAATGTCTCGACTTCTTTCTGGGCTTTCTCAACCATCTCCTCAATTCTTGCCGGATGAATTCTTCCATCAAGTATGAGCTTCTCAAGAGCGATTCTTGCAACCTCTCTTCTTACCGGATCAAAGCCCGACAAAACTACAGCCTCAGGTGTATCATCAATGATAAGTTCAACACCTGTAAGTGTTTCAAGAGTTCTGATATTTCTACCCTCTCTACCAATAATACGGCCTTTCATTTCGTCATTAGGAAGCTGAACTACTGATATTGTTGTCTCAGCCACATGGTCTGCGGCGCATCTCTGAATTGCATTAACAACAATCTCCTTAGCCTTCTTGTCTGCCTCCTCTTTCGCTCTGCTTTCTAATGTCTTAATCATTACAGCAGTATCATGTTTAACTTCGTCTTCAACAGTCTTTAATAGATATTCTTTTGCCTGTTCGGAGGTCAATCCTGAGATTCGTTCAAGTTCCTGCTGTCTCTTCTTCTCAAGTTCTTCAACCTTTTGCTTCTGTTTACCAAGTTCTTCTTCTTTCCTGGTAATGTTAGAGTCGCGTTTCTCTACAGCCTCAATCTTTCTGTCAAGTGTCTCTTCTTTTGAAAGAACTCTCTTTTCATACTTGCTTATCTCAGCTCGTCTTTCCTTAGTTTCCTTCTCAAGTTCGTTCTTAGTCTTTAAAGACTCTTCCTTGACTTCCAAAAGAGCTTCCTTTTTCTTGGTTTCAGCTGTCTTAAGAGCTTCATCTATTATCTCTCTTGCTTTCTCATTGGCATTACCGATTGTTGCATCGTTACGCTTGTTGATTGCATTAGACGAGATAAACCAAGTAATAGGAGCGACTATCACTAAAGTAGCAATAATTGCGATTACTATTGGAATCAACGCAGGAGCACCTCCTTATTTAGTTTTCATTGTACCAAAAATACAACAATCTAATATTATACTCAATTGTCGATTATGTCAAGGAAAAGCCCCTTAGAATCCAATGCTTTATTAATAATATCCATACTGAATCCTTTACGATATAATGCAGCTTTGACCTTCTGAATCTCTTTATAATCAGTATTCGCAAAATCAATATGCTTTCTTTCAACAAACAACTTTGCCTGTTCTAATTCTATATCACAGTTATCCGCATAAAATTCGTCACAAATCCTGCTGATAATGTCTGCATCAACGCCTTTCTGCTTTAACTTAAGTTCAATCTGTCTTCTTGGCTTATTACCTGCCTTAAAATTAACATAATTCTCTGCAAAACGCTCATCATTAATATATCCAAACCTGGTTACATACTCTAATGCATAATCTATACACATATCAGGATAATATCCATCTCTAAGCTTGTCCTCCAAACCTTTTCTTGTATAATCCTTATTCTTAAGCAATGCCATCGCTCTTACCGTTGCACGCTTAGATAACACATCATCTATCAGAGAATCATATGCTTCTTTCCTGACAGACTCTCCATCCTTAATTCCAAACTTTCTTAATTCTGCTGCATATAAAGCAAATGCAGGCTCATAATTAATATATACAAGCCTGCGTTTCTTAGTAAGTTCTTTAATGGATGTGACAATAAGTTCAATATTATCTTCCATAACCCACCTTAATATTACTCTTCTGTATCTGCTTTCTTCTTAGCCTTAGCCTGCTTAGCATCATCAGATGCTTCTGCTTCCTTAACACCGTCCACAATTCCGTAGTGTTCTCTTACTCTTCTGTCAACTTCTTCTCTTATCTCTGGATTATCAAGAAGGAACTGCTTAGCGTTCTCTCGTCCCTGTCCAATCTTATTGCCCTCATATGAGAACCATGCTCCACTCTTCTGGATAATACCTGCATTAGAAGCAAGATCAACAAGATCTCCTTCTGTAGATATACCTTTTCCAAAAAGAATATCAAACTCTGCTTCTCTGAATGGAGGGGCAACCTTATTCTTAACAATCTTGACTCTGGTTCTGTTACCAATAACCTCACCATTCTGCTTAAGTGTCTCAATCTTTCTTACATCAAGTCTTACAGAAGAATAGAACTTAAGTGCACGACCACCTGTAGTTGTCTCCGGATTTCCAAACATAACACCAACCTTTTCACGAAGCTGGTTGATAAATATAACAACGCAGTTATTCTTGCTTACAACAGGTGTAAGCTTTCTTAATGCCTGTGACATAAGTCTTGCCTGAAGACCTACATGTGAATCGCCCATATCACCATCAATCTCTGCTTTAGGAACAAGAGCTGCAACTGAATCAACAATTACAATATCGACTGCACCAGATCTTACCATAGTCTCTGTAATCTCAAGTGCCTGCTCGCCACTGTCAGGCTGCGAAATATATAAATTATCAATATCAACACCAATATTCTTAGCATATACAGGATCCAGAGCATGCTCTGCATCAATAAAACCTGCAATACCGCCTCTCTTCTGTACTTCAGCAACCATATGAAGTGCAACTGTTGTCTTACCACTTGATTCAGGTCCATATATCTCTACAACTCTTCCTTTAGGAACTCCACCGATTCCCAAAGCGATATCTAGACTTAAAGAACCTGTAGGAATACATTCAACATTAAGATTAGCTGTTGATTCCCCAAGCTTCATTACAGAGCCCTTACCAAACTGTTTCTCAATATTAGAAATTGCCGCATCAAGGGCTTTCATCTTATCTTCATTAACCATACCTTAAACTCTCCTTTTGAACATGTGTTCGTTTTCTAAATAATATCTTATTATGTCTGCATTGTCAAGAACCTTTCGAACATTTATTCGTTATATTTGTTTGTATACTGGAATAGTAAAAATATATCATATTATATATATTTTGTAAACGCCTATTTTATATTATTATATGTCGATATAATATTTTATACGTAAGTTCAGCAACATTTTTTTAACTTGCAGTACCTGTCGAATGATAGTTGCATCAATTCATCGTAATATTTAATCCGATATCGTTATAAAACCCACTAAAAGCAATATTTTCCTTGCTTTGTAGGTCTTTTTCTACATTTCTGCTTGACAAAAGATGATTCTGAAGGATAAAGACCTACTCAAGTAATACATCTTTCTCATTTAGTAGGTCTTCTCACCAACTCACACTTCCAATCCGGCTCAAAAGACCTACTCAACACTCACTTCTTTATCACTTAGTAGGTCTTCTCGCCAACTTACGCCTCCAATACGGCTCAAAGAACCTACTCAACGCTCACTTTTTTCTCTCTTAGTAGGTCTTCTCGCCCATTCACGTCTCCAATCCGGCTCAAAAGACCTACTCAACACTCACTTCTCACTCACTTAGTAGGTCTTCTCGCCCATTCACGCCTTCAATCCGGCTCAAAAGACCTACTCACCACTCACTTCTCACTCACTTAGTAGGTCTTCTCGCCCATTCACGCCTCCTATACGGCTCTAAAAACCTACTCAACACTCACATCTCACTCACTTAGTAGGTCTTCACATTCCAGCTCGCTCCAACCCACTCTAATCCCAGCAAAAAAGACCTACTCAAGCCATCTTTCAAGCTTAATAGTAGGTCTTCAACGCCATAGCAAATAATATAGTAAATAATATAATAAAACTAATAATTACAATAATCTCTACCTGTTAGTCTTAATTATATCAAGAACAAACTTAAGTGCTTCCTTCGTAGACTGACACCTTATCGTGTGCCTGTCGCCTGACAAATCACATTCTTTAACATGTGTCTCACCCTTATAGCAGCATCCAATATACACAAGTCCAACAGGCTTGTCATCTTCTCTTGAAGGTCCTGCAACACCTGTTACAGAAACACTGATATCTGCCTTAGATATTCTTACTGCTCCTTCTGCCATCTGGGCAGCAGTTTCAGCACTTACAGCTTTATACTTCTCAAGAGTCTCATGCTTAACTCCAAGAATACGTTCCTTCGCCTCATTACTATATGTAATATAGCCCTCTTTAAAAATGTCTGAAGCACCGCTTATATTAACTATAGACGAAGCAACCATGCCGCCTGTGCATGACTCAGCTGTAGTTATAGTCAGGAATTTGTTCTTTAATGTCTCAACAAGAGCCTTATCAAGACAGCCGAGATAATCAACCATTATTATTTACCCGAACCTTCCAGAAAAACTTTATAATTCTTTGCAATATAATCAATAAGAGAAATCACTGTCAATCCTAATGATATATATATGAGAACAGTATTAATAATATTCATAAATGGTACATTAAGATTAAGAACAAGCATAATAATTGTAATCATCTGAAATGCTGTCTTGAACTTTCCCCAATAGCTTGCAGCTATAACAACACCATTATCTGATGCAACAAGTCTGAATCCGCTAATAATAAATTCTCTTGCAATTATAATAATAACAATCCATGCTGCAATTCTTTCAAGGTCAACAAGTGCAATAAGTGCAGAGCATACTAAAAGCTTATCTGCAAGTGGATCCATAAATTTTCCGAAATTAGTAACAAGATTATACTTTCTTGCAATCTTACCATCTAAAAGGTCTGTTAAGCTTGCAAGAATAAATATTCCTACTGCAATATATTTGCCACATCCAATGTTAAGATACAGACATATCAGAAACAAAGGAATCATAATAACTCTTGCAATTGTAAGTTTGTTAGGTAAATTCATTTAAACATTTTCCTCCATTATTCCCATTAAATCATATTCAGTTGAACCGGTAATCTTTACAGATACGAAATCTCCTGACATAAGTTCCCTGTCACATTCAAAGAACACCATTCCATCAACATTAGGTGCATCCTTGTACGAACGTCCGACATAAGTATTGTCCTCTGCAATATAGCCTTCAACCATAACATCAATAGTCTTTCCAACCATTTGTGCTGACTTGTCAATAGATATTTCCTGTTGCAGAGCCATAAGCTCGTCTCTCCATGTATCCATTATATCCTGGTCAATCTGGTCCGGCATTGTTGCAGCAGGAGTATCCTCTTCTCTTGAATAAGTAAATACACCAAGTCTGTCGAACTCAACTTCATCAATAAATTCCATAACCTCTTCATGGTCAGCCTGTGTCTCTCCCGGGAAGCCGGCAATAAGAGTTGTTCTTAATGCAATGTCCGGAATCTCTTTTCTCAGCTTCGCCACAATATCAAGAAGCTCCTGCTTATCTGTCTTTCTTCCCATGCGCTTTAATACATTATCACTTGCATGTTGGATTGGCATATCAAGATAATGACAGACTTTAGGCTCATTCTTAATGGCCTCGATAAGCTCATCATTAATCTCTTCCGGATAACAGTACTGAATTCTTATCCATTTGAGGTCTTCAATCTTGGCAAGCTCATGTATAAGCATTGGAAGTGATTTCTTTCCGTAAAGGTCTGTTCCATAAAGAGTTGTCTCCTGTGCTACAAGTATAAGCTCTTTTGCTCCATTGTGTACAAGGTGCTTTGCCTGCTCCACAAGATACTCAACAGGATAACTTCTGAAATTGCCACGAACCTTAGGAATTATACAGTATGTACAATGCTTATCGCATCCTTCCGCTATCTTAAGGTACTCAAAATATCCCGGCGTAGTAATAATTCTCTTTTCTTTAACAATAGGAAGTCTGTTGGCATCATCAACGACATTAAAGCCCTTACCTTCAAGCACTGAAGTAACAACCTCCGCAATCTTGTCATAAGAAGTTGTTCCTAAAAATGCATCAACCTCCGGAATCTCTTTGATAATCTCATCCTTATATCTGTGAGCAAGGCATCCTGTAACAATAAGCGCCTTACACACAGCATCTTCCTTGTGCTGTGCCATCTCAAGTATCGTGTTGATACTCTCCTGCTTGGCATCACCAATAAAACAGCATGTATTGACAACAATAACATCTGCCTGTGTTTCATCATCTGTAAACTCAAAGCCCTTATCGTTAAGGATTCCAAGCATATTCTCTGTATCTACAAGGTTTTTATCACAACCTAAAGATGCAAACATAATCTTCATATACTGCATTACCTCCTGCATAGTACTCCTCATTGTAACACATTTTTTGCAAATGTAAACATATCCCTTACATAACCTGACCATATAAAACATTATCAAACTGGCACTTTTAATAAGCCCTGAATTGTACTATTCTTTGCTGAAAATATGAATCAAAGGAGAAAAAGATAATTATGAAAGACAAAAAAACAGGTTTAATCCAGACATTAATTGGTGCTATTATTCTTGTTATCGGTATTGTGTTATGTGTCAACACATACATAGTAAAAGGTAATAAAGCATACGCATTTTCACTTCTTGTAACAATCCTTGGCATTGTTATTCTTATTGCCGGATTATACAGAACATTTTCAAAGAAAGAGAGAAAGCCTGTAGACGCAAAGGTAATTGCACAGGCTGCTTTGTGTGCTGCACTCTGCTATGTAGGTGCAACATTTATAAAGATAGACATTCCTGTTGGAACAGAAAGAACTATGTTCCACTTTGGTAATGTATTCTGCGTTCTTGCAGCTTTACTTATCGGTGGCGAATGGGGTGGTCTTGCCGGAGCAATCGGCATGACAATAAGTGATTTGTCAACAGCCTATGTAACAAGCGCTCCTAAGACATTTATTCTTAAGTTATGTATCGGTCTTATCGTTGGTTTTGTAGCACATAAGCTCTTCCAACTTTCTAAGGAACATTCTGCAAAATATGTTACTGTTGCTACTGTTGTATCAAGCATATGCGGTATGGCATTCAATATTGTTGCTGACCCTGTAGTTGGATATTTCTATAAGACATACCTTCTTGGTGTGCCTCAGGACCTTGCCAAAACACTTGCTAAAATAGGTGCAATAACCACATCTGTTAATGCAGTTATCGCTGTTATAGTTGCTTCAATCATATATCTTGCATTAAGACCAGCTATGAAAAAGCTGAATATGTTGAGAGATTTATAAAATATTTTTCGCCGCTTTGCTTTTCCTGCAGGGCGGTGGTTAAATTTCTATGTTTGCATTTATATTTTAAATTTTAATTGACTTTTATCCATGATTATAGTATTTTTATAAAAGAAATGGGTTTTCACCGGGTAGGGATTATTCCTGACAGGACTTGCTCGTTTCTTTTTTTATTTCTAAAAAAACAGGTATATTTCAACATGTTCTTTCCATACTTATTATATTAAATTGCTATATATCCAATCTTACCTTAATTTCATAACCTAAGCTTTTCGTGACAATAAAATCACATTTTTCGCATGTACTATATTTTGCAGTTTTATTAACACCCGCGTACAATATATGGTATTTTGTATTTTTATACCCTTTGATTTTGATAATAAAAATATGCACCATTCCGACGGACAACATATTACCTACATTATACTTTATTAGTAATTAGTTTTTTCCCTGCATCCAATATAGGTTTTCGAAACTTATAAGCTAACCCCAGGACAAAAGCAACCGAACCAATTATCATTAGATTGTTGTTTTCATGATTCTCCTGCAGCATTTCATAAAAAGCCTTATTCTGAGTATCCTTAGCGTCACGTTCTTTACGCATCTCAACCATATGATTTCTTATTTTTTCTCTTTCATCAGCTGATTCAGCCTTCTGCATATTAATTTTGAGCAATTCATATTCTGATTTATCAGCTTCATTCAATTTAATCATGTAGTTTTCATTTGATTTTACGATGGCCGTATCAAATTGAGTGTTATCACGTATAGCACTTAATGCCGTATCTTTATATACATTGAACTTTTTCAACTTCTCATTCTGCTTACTTCTTTTACGACTTGTAACTGGTTTGGTATTATCGACCATTTTTCTTCCTCCACATTGAATGCTTACTTTTTATTACGGAATTTGTTCTTTATCACTGTAACAACTTTGTATGCCAAATATCCCAATCCTCCTGCAACTAATACCATACCAAGCCTTCCAAGCGTTCCTCCGTTATTTTCATCAGCTTCATTATTATATTGTTCTTTATTATCTCCATAGATAGCATCTACGTAGTCTTTTGGATAATATTTTCCGTACCAATAGACTTCTCCTCTTTCCTTATAATCAATATCATCGTCCCAATCGTGGTCGTCTTCATAATCCCAGTTCTTTGACATATAGTGCTCCTTTCTACTTTACTATGCAATAATAAAACTAAGGAATTTAGTATCCTTTACTTTAGGATTTTTCCTATCAATCTCTCAAATAATAACACTCTATTCTTGATATTTCTCCTTATCCAATTTGCTAATTGCTAAATTACACTCTGTAATCTGTTGCTGGTCGATAGTTATTTCTCTTTGTAACCTTTCTATTGCTAATTGCTTTTGATTTATCGAGTTACTTCTTCTCACAATTTCCTGACGTAAATATCTTTTCAAGTTGTCTTTTGAAAATAACTCATTTTTTTTATTTTTATGTTCTTGCAATATATGTGAAGCCAATGCACCTCCTGCTACGCTACTTACAGCTACAGCAGCTAAGGGTGTCGTCATAGCTATGCTACCCAAAGCCGACCCTGCAATTCCGACAAATCCTGCATACTTTGGAGTTCTTTTCAAAAACTCAGAAAGGTCATTTTCTGAAATCACGTGACCTTCTTTTCTTGAGTTTTTGTGAGCAGTCAATTTACCTGTTCTTATCCATCGTCGAACTGTCTCTGGTTGAGTATTTAACATTTCAGCTATCTGTTTTACACTATAGCTTTCCATATATCCACCTCTTTTCATTAAAATAATATCACATTTACATTTCTTTTGCAATATAAATGTTGTATTATTGTTGCATTAAAATTGCATTTAGGCAAAATCACATATAAACGCAAAAAGCCGGTAAGTAAATCCCTGCAATTCACATACCGGCCAATTTTATCTTTTTCCTTATTCTGTTTCCTTATTCTGTTTCCACCTCAAACTAACTACCATCGTAAAACTTTATCTTAAGCCTGCCATCTTCATATATTGTAATGTTGTCCATGATGGCCAGCATCAGCTCTGGATTGAACTGTTTTAATGTTCCCACCTTGTTCACTTGCTTCATAAGCAGTTTTGTTTTGAACCTAAGCAAGAGGTCATCGCTATGAAGATTTTCCTGCCAATGCTCATTATAGTCTTCCTGATTATTAACTATCTCATTCCAGTTCATTATGAAAAGCTTTCTGAAGGCTCCCTCCATGACATATCTATTACTACATACTCTATGGTTATTTGCCTTAGTTTAAGAACCGCATCTCCATTTTTCAATAAACTCCCACTTCCTATTCTTGCATTTTACTCTTGAAAAATAGCAATTACAATTTCCGCAAATTATCTTTCCATAAAACGGATTTTCTTCTGTATCGTGTCCATAGGCTCTTACATGCTTCTTGAACACCTTAACAAACATCACAACTTTATCAATAATATCATTCATCAAAGCATCATAATTTGAATGGTCATCAAAATTCAGACCAGGAATACGGTACATTATTTTTGAAGCCTTTTTGTCATCAAGCATCTGCCAATCAAGCTGCAATCCAAGCTCTGACTCAATCTGACTCTTATCTCCATTTAACGAATCAAACAAATCTTTATCATCATTTATGTATAATTCAATTCCAACGCATCCCTCTTTATTTACAAGAGTAATTCCTACATGCACTGCACTTATACCAATAGCAACATCATACCAATGATCAGTAGTGGCTTTTCTTACATTGAAAGGCTTACCACGTTCTACAAACACCTCATTAAATCTAGTCCAGAATACTAATCTTTCAGATTGTGATTTATTCAGTCCTCCGGATCCTATTTGCATTTTTGCATTCTTAATAAAATCATTTGGTTTTTCTACGGCTTCAAATTTAGGTGCATATAATGAGTCACCTATCTTGTACTCATGAATTTCTATTAAAAAGAATTTAACATTCTTGTTTGTATTATTATTCAGCCATTCCACTGCACTTCTATGTTCCTCACGTGCCTCCTTGACAATCCAAACTATAACATTTGCATCCAAGCCTGAAACGTATGTTACAATTTTACCAAGATGGTCATAATTTGATGCTTCCAACTGATTTTCTATTATAACCTTTTGGCCTGTTGTTTCATCACTAGCAACTAAATCACAGCGATAAGAACCCACAAAAACCTCTTTTTCAATGTCAACAAGTGTCAGCCCTAGTACCTCGTTTAACAAGTCAATATTCTCATCCTTTGCAAGCCAATTAGAAAAATCATACTGTTCATGGCTCCACAATTTTCTTACATCAACTTCTTCAAGTCTCACTAATTTAATTGTTGACATTATTATGCCTTCTCTCTTTTTATATGTCATCTTTATTCAGGGGAGTAATTATTCGCGCACAGCTTGCTACCAGATACTATTCAGGCGCACAACTTTGGTATCAACAAATTTTTGCACCACTCTTAAATTTCTATTTTCTATATACATTTTTCCTTGCTAAAAACACAGTTACATATTTTCTACAAAAGCCCGCTACCACGCGTAAACTCAAGGTTTCTTCGAGAGGAGACAAACAGTCTCAACATGGAACGATACGTTAGTAAGTACGTCATATCCACCTATCTGTTCAAGGGAACATATCCACGAACCCTTTAATGATAGAGCCAATTTTGAATCCACCTTACCAGACCAAACGAGTTTTTAATGCAATAAACTCATCTGCAAACTTTGCAGCCTGTTCTCTGCTATTAACCACTTCTAACGTTTCCCTATTATACTGCGCTTTCCTAGTCCAATTGTATGAACCATGGACCACAGTTTCAAAATCTATAACGCAAAACTTATGATGTACGATATTATCAAAATAGCCTTTTAATGGCATTCTATAAGATTCGAAATGATTTTCGTATTCAATACCGCCTTTTCGATTAATCTCATCTGCGTCAACAATTATTTGTACATTAACACCTTGCTTTTTCTTCTCAAGAAGTTCATTGAACAAAACCGGATCCGTAAACCATGCTACTGCTATCCAAATAACATATTTTGTCTGACGTATTTCATGAATAAGCTTTTCCTGTTGATGTTCAAAACAAACATCAACTTCATCTGGCGTACCAACATTTTTTGTCCCATTCATAATTTTTAACACGCCAAAATCATATGATTCCGTTTCTTCATATAATTCATCGCACCACTCTTCAAGAATTCTCTTGTGTTTTTCTAATTCGTTCTTATATTCTGGTGCAATTCGAATCTCTATATTTTCATAAAATTGCCATGATTTCCTTGTGAAACTATTTGTTTTATCAAACGTAACATAAGAACGTTTCAACAATGATAAAACATCTTCTTTTTCTTTATAATCACTATATCTTGCAATGCGAATTAGCCCATCGCGAAATTGCTCTTCATTCATGTTTTACTCATCTTCCTCTTCTTCATCTTCGTAATCTTCCGTTGTAAATAGAACCGCTGGTGTGTACTCTGTTTCAGGCACTAAGCTTATTATCGCTACAAATAATTCCTCAAAATAATCACCAGGTACCCAGTATGTTTCTTTAAACTTCGTTTTATCTGAATATGTAATATTAAATTCAATACCACCTATATCAGTGCAGAACTCTTCAACGCCTCTTTCAATAATTCCTGGAAGCACACCCGCAACCTCATCATATTTCATTTTGAAGATTGGACTGTTCGTTTTGTAACTCCACTTTCTCTTTGGATTAATATCCGTTTCCTGATAAGGAACATATTCATAGGCTATTGAATCTTGCGTAATGGTCACTTTATCATTGAAGGCTTCATCATAGCAGCAATAGCCTGACGAGCCTTTTATTACAATTCGTGTTATTTCTGCCATGCTACACCTCCTATTTCATAAACGCTTTAACTTTGGATATCAATGTGATGTCCACCGGAAGCCACTGCACACTATCGAGTTCACCCTTGTTAAGCCACTTTGCATCTTCTGCTTCTAACAACTTAAGTTCTTCTTCTATCACTTCACACCAAAAGCAATCCATTGATAAATGAAATGAAGGATAATCATATTCAACCGTATCGATTAAATCTCCGACACTTATAAGAGTATCTAGTTCTTCCTTTATTTCTCTAACAAGGGCCTCTTGAGGAGTCTCTCCAGGTTCGATTTTTCCACCAGGGAATTCCCACTGACCCTTGGATTCTCCATAACCTCTAGCTGTCGCAAATATCATTTTCTTTTATAGAATCACAAATAACTGCAGCTACAACTTTTACTGTTTTCATATCAATCCTAAATGAATTCAAGCATCTTCTTTTCCATGCAGAATTCATATCCCATCTTCTTTAATCCAACTTTGTCAAAGTCTACCGCAATAGAGGTTCCTTCGATTGCAGTAATAGTTCCAATTCCAAATGCCTTATGTTTTACTTGCTTACCTATAATATCAACAGGAATAACAACTGGTGGCTTTGGTTCTGCCTTTGGAATAACTTGTGGAACATACGTAGATTTCCTGCCCGACTTTTTCTTAGCAGCAATCATCTTCATATACTGTTCATCCACGTCCTTACCTCGCGCTTTGAAATCTTCCATATCCTTAAATACAAACATGGCCGGTTTCTTTACATCATTATCAGGCACCGGACGGATAGGAAACATCCAAACTTTACGAGGAACTCCATCCTCGCCAGGCTGAGTTTCGGTGTAAGGTTTATCAACAAGCTCTATCCTTCCGCAGTACACATACTCGCCTGCATCCATTACTTTGAAAAGGTGGACATCGACACCATTGTAACCGCTTGCTGCAAGAGTCGCATTCTGAGACCAGTTAATATCCTAATCTCCATTCTTCCCCATACCAGTGTAGTGGAGAACTCCACCAATCCACTTATCATGGTAAATACCTTTAGTATAATCTGATACAATCACCAAAATATTAGTAGCTTTTGAACGACGCATGCTGCCCATATTCCCGCATTTGAATATATCAACAATATCTGCATTTTTTAGTATTTGCCCTATTTTTAATCCATAATTAAATGCCATAGTGCACCTCCAAATTTGATAAACTTTCTAGAAATTCATTCTTCTTCCGGATAGCACGCTCTCCAAAGCATGTCAATCATATCCGCCTCGTGCTCCTTATACAGGGTATCTTTCCAGTACAGACTAGCAGCCTTGCCGTCACCTTTTTCAGTAAGTTCACTCATTATCCGAAGTTTTATACTACCCTTCGAAATCATTTCCTTAAAAGTGCTCTTCTTTGCTTCCGGTGACATGTTAGAAAACTTCGAATTTACGTTTCTCTGAATAATACAGAGGTTTCCAAATTGATCCACTCCATCCGTCCACGATTCGAAAGTTCCTTCTGATGGATTCTGTGGATACCAATGTTCCACTGAATTTCTAAATTCAAATGTAAAGTCATCGTACTTTTTAGGCTCGGACATCCACAGAAGGTAATCCAGATAGTCAAATACAATATGAGGAGTACTTACTCCCATTGCGTATACACCATCTTCGCAAACATCAAAGAACTGTTCACGCACTGCGTTCTTCGCGATCTCCTCAATAGCATCACTGAACACAGACAAATCATCGCCCAGAGCATTTGCATAGTTATCTTCAGAAAGCCAAATCAATAGCTGTGTTATCCAGTGCATTACTTTTGGAGAAGTATAAGAAACACGCAGCGCTGACTGAAGCATTATGTTTCGCTTGTTGCGATCGTTACTTCTCTTTTCCTGGTTATGCTCTCCTTTTCGAATAAACCAGGTATTTCGATAATATGATTTCTTTTTGGATTGCTGGCCGGAAACATAAAGTGATTTGAGACTCCATTCTCCGTCGGCATTCTCGTTCGCATACTCTCTTTTTACAATGTACTTATCGAACAAGAACCTTGTCCGCAAAAGACAAATAATAAACTCTCTTGAAAAGGTCTCTTTGTTATCTTCAATTCTGCCCTTATCATTCACCCCATATGTCGTAACACGATTAAAGCTTTCTATGAGCTTCTTATCGTCGAGCAATTCATCTATGATCTTTGATCCAGTATTTTCATGTGAAATGCCTTTAATCGCAATATAAACCTTCAATGTGTGGATGAGAAAATACGGGAACTCAATAACACTTTCAAATCTTACTCGGATATCATCATCCAAATACCCATCGTCCGTATCCACCCGGAAATCAACATTTATGATTTCCTCTATAGTTTGGCCCACACCATTCAGGGAATTTGCTTTGATTTTTTTCTTATAGTTGGTCCAACTCTTCGGAGGCATATCATTCCAGTACCCTCCAAAAATAGCCTCACGTACTTCGTTTCCCTTACTGATAAAATGCATCTGAATATAACCGGTCATGTCACTGCAGGCATCCCAGATCTTAGCAAATATTGCTTTGTCTTTTTCATCTTTGAGATAGCTCATCAGTGTCGCCTTCAAAATATCGTGCTGCTCAAGCTGCTCGCCACGAGTATTCATAATCTCAAAGTAGCGATTCAGATCAGTGTTTTCTGGCACTTCTATCTGATAGACAACTACACGTGAAAGTTTTTCACAAAATTCGTCTTTATCAAATCCTTCCCTCTGCATTTCCTGCATAAGGATTTTTATACCACTCTGAATACCAGACTCAATTCGATCCATATCCAATTTACTGCGGTTCATCTGAATCAGTTCCTGAATGTTCCGAAGGGTATAATTCGATTTATCTCTACAGGCAAATGTCAAAGTATTCTGCACTTCATAGCCAAGGCAATTCAGCAAAAGATACAGTGACGTCAAGCGCTGCTGCCCATCTACGACCTCGAACTTATTTCCCTGTCTTGAAACAATCAATGCACCAATGTAATAATTCGCATCATCAGCAACATCGTTGATGTCCTCAATCAACTGGACAAGCTGCTTATCCTCCCAGGCATACGCACGCTGATAAAGGGGAATAATATACTCCATATCGGTATCAAAGATATTGTTGCCATCACCGACAATATGAAGTTCAGTAACTGAATCACTCATTTGACACCTCCATCAATCCATTCATAGTCTTTAGCTTCTTATAAAGATCGTTCCACTTATCATGATTAGCTCTGTCCGGATCTCGCTTTACTTTTATCTGCAGACCGGAAATCTCATTATGCAATCGAGCGAAACTGATCTTTGAGAACATCGCGACTGCATTTGTATATCTAGAGTTGTCATCATTGCCAATGGCATACTTATTGATGCTATCGAACCCTAAGTTTTCCATATCTACTCGAATCATAAAAGCCCAGGTGAATAACTTCTTTACCGCCATTTCATCAAAGTTGTGGAACTTATCATAATAGCAAAGCAACGCGCAATAAAACAGGTTGCGAGCATAGACAAAACCTGCAGATCCATATTTCACAGAGTCCATTTCTTTAATGCTAGATACTTCTTTGCCATTGCAGATAATAGACTTGATTTCCGCAAAATCTTGATTATTAAATATTTCTGTCTTAATATCGTGTATCAAGTATAGGTAATGATCTACCATTTCAAAAAAATCATTTCCTGAAATAAATGTCTCTGTAATTTGGAAACATGGCATTGCTTTACTTGCACGTCTTGCATATGAATACGTTGATGATTCCGGTACACCTTTATAAGTATCAATTTCCTTTGCCGTAAAAGGCTTGCTCTTTAATCCGCGTGACCAGTTCCAAACAGGGAACAGAAACAAATCGAAAAGCTCTCTAATTTGAGTTGTGTCTTTTGATTCCCACTTGGTAACCGCATGTTCCATCTCATATGGATACTTTTTCATCTCGCGCAGATGATATGCTTTCAATAGGTCATGCGGATCAAGAGACTTTCCTCTGGTATTCTGTGAATCAAATAACTGAAAAGCCTCAGATACCTTTTCGACGCTGATTACAACAACCTCTAATATTTCATCAAATGCACGAATAAAATTCTTCTTATCATCTTCATTCTTTAGTGAAAACCATTCGCGAATGAACATATAGTTATCATGAATATTAGTTTGAGTTATTTTATTGGAAAACTTCTTCTTGGAAATAGGGCACTTAAATCCTGTCTCTATACATTGTTTTATAAGAAGAAGTGATATTATCCTCTGTTGTCCATCCACAACATCAAACATTCCATGTTCATTCTCATGAAGAATAATGGTTCCTACCCTGTACTTGAAGGGAGTTCTATACAGTCCTGCTTCATTGATGGCTGTACTAATATCACCAAGAAGCTCCTCAATATTTTGAATCGTCCACTTGTATGGCCTTTGGTAGTCTGGAATATCAATTTTCATCTTTAGTAATTCATTTATACTTTTTATCTCAGCCATATCTATATCCACCTACACTTTAATAGTTTTATCACGCTCTGCATCTTATTTTTCCTTTATGTATTTCCCACTCTTGATACGCTCATCATTGGGTTTTTCTGCATCAGCCGGAATAGCCCAATAGGAACCGATCTTTGTTGCACCTGGAATTCTATTTTCTGCACATAAAACCTGAATTCTTCTGATGGAGATACCCCATTTTTCAGATGTTTGTCGTATTGATAAATATTCCATATAGCCCTCTCTTATAGTACAAATAACAAACAATACAATCTAACGATATTATATTCCAAACCACGAATAAAATCAATCTAAAAAAGGCAGCCAAACCTAAGCCTGCTGCCCTTGTAAATTCTTGTTATCTCGGAATATCCAGTTCAATGCCTGCTTTGAAACAAACTTTGAACCTATCCTCATAAATCTTTATCTCTTGAATATACTTTCTGACCATCGATTCATCATATTCAGTGAGTTCTTCATTTTCTTCTATCAGGTACTCTTCCAATTCAGAAATTCTCTTTTTAAATCCCTCAGTATCAGCCTTGGCTACCAATAGCTTCTGCTTCTTTTCTTTAAGTCTGTCAACATCATCGGCGAGAGCCGAGTAATCCTTTTTGGCCTGGGCTAGCTTCACCAGTTCTTTCTGCTTTGCAGTAAGAAGCTCATTTAATGTTTCCAACTCACCGGTGTTATCATCTGCAATCGCGGCCTCTATATTCTGTAATAGAACTATCTTCATTGATGAAGAGCATCTTACTAAAAGGTTTATTGCCTTTACTGTTGCCTGCTGAAGTTCTTCCTCACCAATCGTAGGTGCGTCGCATGCCTCTGTTCCATGCTCAACCCTGGTGCAGCATCGCCATACATTTGACCTTTTTTCTCGATTATTCCAAGCGATGCGCCTGTAAATATCCCCACACTTGGTGCATTTGCAAATGCTGCTCAGAGCGTACTTGCTGGAATAGATTCTTTTTCTTTTACCACCATTGCTATACATGTTAGATCTTCTAAGAAGTTCTTCTTGCACCTGGGTGAACAGGTCTCTAGGAATAATCGCCTCCTGGCTCCCAGTAACGTAGTATTGTGGAACCGAGCCATCATTCTTAATTCGCGTTTTTTCAATAAAGTCTGTGGTGATTGTTTTCTGCAAAAGAGCATCGCCTATGTACTTCTCATTTTGAAGAATACCCTTAACTGTACTAAGGTGCCATTTGTATTTTTTCCCGCCGGTCTTTATATTATCTCTCTCAAAACCAGCAGCAATTTCACCAAGGCTGGCCCCTTCCAGAAATTCTCGGTAGATGCGTTTTACTATCTTTGCCTCCTCGTCTATGATGAGATTTCCTTCTTCATCCTTGGTGTAGCCTAGGAAATGATTGTGGTTAACCTGCACCTGACCGTTCTGATATCGGAATTGAAATCCTAGTGTACTGGTCAAGCATTTTTGTAACACTCTGTTCGATAAATACCTATCTGTAACGAGCTTCCATTGGTGTTAAATAATTATTGTATGAATGAGGACGGACATAGTTATACCAATTGATGTATTTCATAGTAAGTTCATCCATCATCTCCACACTTGAAAACGAAGTTACATTATAAAAGTTACTTTTGAAGGTATTATAAAATCTTTCCATTGGGGCATTGTCGTAAGGGCATCCAGACTTACTCATGCTTTGAGTTACATTGTTAGCTTTGTAGAAATTTACAAAATCCCACGAGGTAAACTGCACCTCTTGATCTGAATGCAGAATTACTTTAGGATAGTTTTCTTTTTTAGTGCTGTTTTAAGTGTATCTATTGCTAAATCTGTGTTGATATAGTCACTATTAAGCGAAGCAACAGCCAACCTATCATATAAATCAATTATTGAACAGTTATATCTGAATTTTCCATTTGACTGGCGCATATATGTGAAATCAGTGCACCATACTTTATTTTTGCAATCGACAGTAAAATTCAGGTTTAAGAGATTGTCAAATATTTTATTCTTCTTGCCGGTCTTATATCCTGGCTTGGAGTGCATAATTACAGCACATAAATTCAATTCTTTATTCATGTATTTATGCATAGTGGTATTGCTTACTTCATATCCATAGCGCTTGATAAAAATGCGCATAGCTCTATAGCCTATAACACGATTGTTATTGTAATAAACATACTTTATAAGCTCATAGATATATGCTAAGCGTTTATGATATTTCCTCTTTGCCTCCTTTTTGTAGTTGTAATAACAATGAGGGCTGATTCCAAATTTATTGCACAGCCATCTTAAACCAAATATTTTTTTATTATCGTCGATAAATCGATATACCACTAATCGATTTCCTTTGCGAAGAATGCCGCTGCTTTTTTTAGAAAGGCAATTTCCTTATTCTTCTCGTTTAGAAGCTGATTTAATCTTCGAATTTCCTTTGCTTCATTAGATTCAGATGAGGTGCTGGTGGTATAAAGGCATTCTTCCTTGTATTCGTTAACCCATTTGCTAACGGAGCTTTGGGCAACATTAAAATCAACAGCAAGTTGCTGTATTGATTTATCACCTGCCATATGGGCTTTAACTACTTCTTTTTGAAGTCTTCGGTGTAGTATACTGACATAGTAACATCCTCCTTAATTGAATAATATTATAATATATTATTCGAACAAGGTGTTACAAATTTAGTTTACCACTACACCTACCGTAAAACTCCCAATTTCGTAGGCACAGGAAGGAACTCCGAGGTATTTTGCCTTACCTCCGATTTCCTTCTCGATTGCCTGAACCATAGCTTTTCGTTTGTCCTTTGTTACATTGAAATGTAGTACCATGTTTTGTACCTCCTTATGATTTTGAGGTATGTACATATATCACTCTGAAGACACATAATAGCAAGCAAAAAAATATATAAAATTTAATTACTGTGTGATATAATTTTTGTAGTTGTGTTTTTAAGGAGGAAGATATTATGTCTATTATCAATCAACCTTTCCAAGGTCAACTCGGTGACATTCTAATTTCGGAGTTAAAAAATGGTTATACAAATTTTACTATTTTCTCTGCATTTGCAAAGAATAGCGGAGTTTTAAGATTAAAAGAATCTATTGAGAACTTCAAGTCAAGTGGGGGATACGTCAAAGCATTTATCGGTATAGATCTAGATGGAACTTCGTATGAAGCATTGCTTAATCTATTTTCACTATGCAATGAACTGTACGTTATTCATTCCGAAAACTTTTCAACAACATACCATAGCAAGATTTATTTATTGGAAGACTCGTCTACCGCTTGGTGTGCTATTGGTTCAAACAACCTGACTGGTGGCGGTCTTTGGACCAACTTTGAAAGTTGTTCAATCCAATCATATGATTCATCGACTGGAAAAAACGAGTTAGAAAACATTTATTCAATAATAGAAAAATATTCTGATACAGACTATTCGTGCTCTACCAAAATAAATTCCATTGATGACATTAACACATTATTAGAGGCAAATTATATATCCAAAGAAGTATCTCAGAAAATTGAGAATATCAGCAAAAGAGTATCCCAGAAGAAAAGGCAAAAGAAAAACAGCTTATTCGGATCTGAGAAGATTACTATTCCAACAATAATAACCACTCAAAAACCTCATAAGCCGCTTAATAAATCATCTACTCCTGATATCGACTACATAATTACTTCCACCACTGAAAATGTACCTGCTTTTACCAATGAACAATTTTGGTTTGAAATGCGAAAATCAACAGGGGGGTCAAGAAATATCCTAGATTTATCAAAACTTGGACAGATAGAATCCGGTTCTGTCAAAGGAACTCCTTATGAATATTCTGATCCAGCACGAATGTATGGTGGTATAAAATTCTTTGATATTGACCCAGAAGATACTTCAAGACAAAAAAATATCACCATCAATTATCTCGGAAAGGATTATTATCCATCAACAATCAAATTTGCTCCAGATAACGGAAGTTGGAGAATCCAATTAAAAGGTGCTCCAAATGATGATTCTGAAGAATTATCAAAATACGGAAATCGAGGTGATTTCGTTCATAAAATACTTGTATTCGAAAAGATCAACACCGATTATTATGTTCTCTCTCTTTTAGATGAAAGCGAACTTGATCGTGTAAAATCCCTTAGCCGTGTATGGGCACGTAATGGTAGTGGTGCTACTTCAAAAGCATATGGCATGCTCTAAGTTTATCCCAAGGAAGTTGATGCTTTAAAAAAAGCTTCAACTTCCTTTTCTGAATAGTACTTACTAAAAGTATGCAATATATTCTTAAATTTTTCTTCATTTAATCCATACAAAAGTGCTACTAATCTATCTATTTCTGCAATTATTTGTTTTCTAGTAATTTTTCTCTTTATCGGATAAATACTCACATCCGCAAAAAAGTTATCCAGTCTTTGGTCGCTTACATATAACATTCTTATTCGAGAATTAATATGCTTTTCAATTGTTGCTTTTTTTCCCATATAGACCAACTCTTTTTCAAATGATTTTGTATCCGGAATAGGAATCTGTTTAATAATTGTCTGCGTCAAATCAAGCCCCGCCATTTTTAATCTTACAATATAATCAAATACTACTGAATTAAATAATGCTAGTATGTGTAGCATTTCCTTCTTAGGCAATTGCAAAATTTGAATAGACTGACATGTCGGAATCAACGGAAGAACAGTTGCAAGCATTGTTCTTCTATTGGTAGCTGATGTCAAACTTCTCCAAGCAATCACACCTTCATCATTAAAATTTCTAGATAAATTATTCCAAACTTCTTCTTTTATAAAATAACGAGATTCTGGATACTCTTTGCCATCTATGTCACAAATCATTTTAGCTGAAGCTTTGTTTTTATACTTATCGCTTTCATTCATCCCTGAAAATGTAGCATATTTAGCGGTATATAGTTCAATAAACTTTCCCTCATATATAGGAATATAGCCATCATCATTCTGTTTAATTATACTCTCCGAATGATTTGTCAAATGAACCAGTCTACCAAATTTACATTCTGGATAACGCATTCCGAATGTATCATATTTTTCATAAATGCTAACTAGAAATTCTAATTCTTCGTTATGACATATATTGGGAATCATTCCCGTTTCAGGATTAAGTTTATTCAATAAATCATATGACAATTCTATTTTTTCTCTATCAACAAATTTTTCATATCGTTCAATATTTAATGCTATGCTAAGATTTTTTGTATTGTTCTTTTTCAAGAAAATGACTGAAAATTCTTCACGAGAATCAATATTGAAAATCTTATTCCGATTTGTAAACATGTATACTTCATACAAATCTTTATTTTTTGTCATATCCCTAAAAAAAGCACTGTACACGGGCATCTTGAGAAGTGACGATTTAACTATCAATCCAATAATACCGCTGTTGCAAACCACATTTCGACATAATTCTGTAAAAATCGCATATGTATTCAGCTCACCACAGCTTGATTTGCAAAAGCATTCCTCTTTTTTTATTAATCGCTTTGCCTTTTCGTAATCATCAATAAAACAATTATAAAAATACTTATTCGTTTCTGAAATGTTCTGAATATATTTTTCTCGCCCTGCCTTTGATCCAATTTCTTGATTTTCTACATAATGCATTAAAAACTTCTTTTCTTCAAATCTAATCTTTTCCCAAGGTGGATTTCCAAGGGCAATCATTACATTGTCGTGTGATACAACACCCATTTCCAATGAATAAAATCTTCCTACCTCTGCCCTCTTAAATTTTTCTAATGGCTCTATATCATTTTTTGTAATCAATAATGGATTTCCTAATAAAATTTTATATCCCGAACTTTCTTCAAAACGCAATCTGTGTCTAGTTATCATTATTGCAATCGGATCTACATCATATCCGTAAATATCTGCACTTATCCTTTTTTGTCTGCATATTCGACATGCTGCAACCAAAAATGCTCCACCACCACAAGAATAATCAGCTATCTTTAACTCATTTACTTCTTCTCTAATATTATTTTCAAGATATTCCTCAATTGCTTTTTGAGTAATGTCATATGCAAATTCTTCTTGAGTATAGTATGAACCCAATATATCTCTATTGTTCTTTCCACCCTCGAATTTCACTTCACCATCCATAATAGAAAAATCTGTTGCTATATAACTTTGGTATAAGCAGTTTATATCAAATGCGTCATAATCATTGATAATAGATAATACCTCAGAAATAAATTCATACGAACTCGGTATTTTCAAGACATAGCACAATATTGATTCTTCAATAATATCATTCATTCCAATAATATTTTCTATTTCATTTGCAGCACAATCAGATTTAATCTCATGCGCGCAAAGAGTCATAAATGCTAAATATGAATATTCAAAATATTTTTTTCTAATATCTTCCCATTCTTCTATATCAATTGTTTTATTCATATATTTAGCAACCAAATTATGCAACTTTGCTGTCATACTTATGAATCACCCCATTTTCATATTGTAGATAAGGAACACCTTTAAATATCTCACTGTGTACTTTGTTAAACGATTCCTGTATCCATTTACTATAATCAAAGTCTTTCCCAAACCTATCCATCAAATCAGATACCAATTCAGTTATTGTACATCCAGAAATTAGCACACCATTATCTGTGTTATAATCCAGTTTATATAAAACCATATTATGCAAAATCATATCCATATATTTATTTAATACTCTTTTCATTTCAAACGGCTTTTCCTGTATTTTTTTTACAACCACTTCCGGATTAACTCCTAAATCTTTAGCAACATATTCAAGGACTCCATCGCTTCCTAATGAATTTTTTGATGCTCTTGTTCTCTTTAAGCAGCAAGCCGCATCTATTAGTTTTTCTAGGTATTTATCAAGTTTATCGATATCTATTTCCTGCGTTCTATCAATCAAATATGCACATTCACCAACACTATCTTGAAGATGCTTTTCTTCCTCTTCAGAAAGCCCATACTCCTTAAAAATGAATTGGTCTATTTTACTTTCAACTTCTAATTTTAGAAGTTCATTTATCAGATCATCATTAAACATTCGCCAAGCATCATTAAGCAAGTTACCACTAATATTTTGTATATATGTGGACTCATACTCTATATTATTAGGTCTTGTCGATAACATTTTCCTTTTTAGCTCAATACATAATCGTGCTTCTTTTTCAAGAACAACTGAAGAATAAATATTATCATTAACAGGAATTTGTCCAATATATCCGGCCGCTATTGTAAGTTTTGGAGACATCATTCTCACATAATATGCCGCTATTCTTGAATTCAAGAAAGCTAAATGTGCATATTCGTTTCCTTTAACAACTCTAATTCCCGGACCAGACGCAATAAAAATCTGATTATCCAGCAAAACTCTAACATTTAACCCGGCTGTTCCTGTATCACTAAATACCATTTGAGTATCACCAAAATATTTTACATTTCGTAACGCAGACCCCTTTTGAGACTTAATGTACTCGCCTTCCTTTCCCCATTTGACTACTCTATCATTTAATCCCTGCCATCTGCAGTAACCGCCCCCATTACTTACAGCAACCCAATCTGTTTCACCAAAATGTTCCCAAAAATAACCCACAAGTTCTTTAGCATTACCTGTCGATGTTCCTTGCATTGGAACTGCAACATTCCGATACGGTTGCTTATTTGCTCCCATTACATTTAAGGTTCCTTTACCAGAAAAATCGTAACCATTCGGTCCATCTAACATATCTTGCCCAATATACAATCTACCTTCATTACTAATTAGCTTATCAATTTTTTCTTTTAATAAAAATGAAGATAAATTGAGTATTTCAACTTTATTATCTGACCTATATTTATTCGAAAATACAATAAGAGAAACATTTGACTTTTCTCCACTAAGGTCAAAAAAAGCACCAGAACCTAGATTCGCTATTTTTTGAATATTGTATTGCGTTGAGAAATAATTTCTTATTTCTTTAAATGACTTCAAATGCATCCATGAATTTTGAGATACTATTCCACATACACCGGTTGGTTTCAACAGATTGTGTATTGCTACCATAAACGAAACGCATGTATCACAGTTTGCATCAAGATAATTTTTTTTCAAAAATTCTTTTTCTTCTTGACGCATTCCCTTTATGGTTGCAAATGGTGGATTAGTTATTATTGCATCTGCATTTGAAAGTGCATCATCCATCCCCAACTCATTTCCATTTACAAGATTAACCACAACACGATTATCTTTTGCTAGAGAACCACAAATCGTATCTTCATTTTTTGTAACAAAGATATTAGGACAAATCTGCTCCCATAATTCATTTGTAACATCGATATTAGCTCGTTTCATTATAGATATTGCTCTTAATCTAATATTCACAATTGCTATTCTGGCAATTGACTTATCAATATCATATCCGTACAATCTACTTGTATTTAAAATAATTTCATCAACATTTATTTTTTCGCCTAAACAGTCACACAAATAATCTAAACATTCCACTAAGAAATTTCCACCACCTGCACATGGATCAACAATCTTTTTAGTCCTATCATAATCGACAACATTTCCAACAAGGTAATCTATCATGTATTTTTCAGTAAAAAATTGAGTTTGACTATATATATTCCCATCAATAATTTTATTAGTATATTGATACGCCCAAGATAGAATATTATTAATATCCGGAGCATCACAGAATTTCTCTATAAATTCAGCTACAATTTCCTTTAATGAAAAATCTAAAGAAATTTCTTTCTCTTTCCCAGAAATATCTTTATAAATTATTTTATACATTTCATCTGTCTCTTTATCACCCAAATAAAATTCGAACAATGAATAAGCTATTGTAGCCAAAACCACACTCTTTTTGTCATCCTCATTTATATAAAGTTTCTCCGTAATGTTATACAATTTCTTAAGTACTTTTTTTAATTCCCGGCGTACTTCAGACACACTCTCTGTATTAGGCTTTATTGGTGATTTTGTTCTAGCATCATTCGGTCTTTTTGCATCTGCAGGAATTACCCACATATTACCAATCATCTTTGCTCCTTCTATTCGTCCTTCTTTACACAAAATCTGTATTCTTCTCTTACTTATATCCCATTTATTAGAAAACTCTTGTACTGGTAAATAGTCCATAATTGATTCTCCCTTCATTTATTTTATTTTAATCTCATTCACGAATATTATCAAGCATTTTTTCATCATTTTGTCATCCATTTTATATTCACACCCCCACCAATTATCCATAGTTGTTCTTCAACACCATCCCTCCAACAGGAACATCATTGAACATATATGTTCGGGGCAAGGCAAAAGAAAAAGACCAACAGCAGCACTTCAAATTACTACCATTGGTCTTAAAACCCTTAATTTCTAGGCATTTCTGCCTTTGCTTATTTTACCCTTGACATTAATACTACCGTCTCAACGGTACTTTCGTTGTCCCAACAAAGTTCCTGTGTTTCCCTGTCT
>OMGH01000073.1_pt1 | contig 80477 bp, 76 predicted proteins | sample 1645841 | NCBI WGS metagenome assembly OMGH01 (sample SAMN00849584, study PRJEB25192) | human gut metagenome
CACCACAAACTGAGCAATGTGAACCCTCGGTCTTGCCGTCTGTTGTGCAGGTGGCAGGGATCGCCTTGTCAGTTACTGACTTATGTCCAGTCTTTGCAATGGTCTGTGTTTCTGTTTTTCCGCAAACTGTACATTTCCGACTTTTTGTACCAACTTGAGTGCAAGTTGCATTTTTTGTGGTAGTCCATGTGCCAAAAGTATGACCAGAAACAACTTTTATTTGTGCATTTGCCGTTAATCCGTTGGTTGTTTTTGCTGTAATCGTTACTGTTCCTGCTTTTTTACCAGTTACAGTACCACCACTTACCGTCGCAATAGAAGCGTCGCTAGTAGACCATATAATCGTTTTATTTGTTGAATTTGTCGGTAAAATCGTTGCAGTTAAAGACTTGGTTGTTCCTGCTTCTATAGTTGCAGAACCTGAGTTCAAGTTGATCTTTGAAGGGAGTATATAACTATCAAGTTTGTATATAGCAAATTTTTGTGAATCCCTATAATTCAAACCACAAACTTGCACTTTATCGCCTGTGGTAATATTGCCCTTCACATCAAGCACGATATTTACACTTTTGGGTTTAAAATAATACTCTCCAGACCATCTTCCAAAAATGTACCATTTTTGAGTATTTGACCCACTGTACTTTTTTGATTGAGCCAGACCACCATTTGGACTACAAGAATCTAAATAGCTCCCATCAGCGCAGTTCTTTATAGTATATGAACCATCGCTTTGTCTATCAAAAAACCAAATCTGTCTTGCAGAAGCATTCTCACTTTTCTGTACAGTTATTGAACCATTCACATTAGTAACATTAAGCCAATTTTTGTATATGAGTAACGATGCGTAAAAGTCATCACCTATATCCAAATAATTTCCATCTGTAACAGTAAACTTTACAATATTAGCACTCATGCTACACTCATAATCATTTCGACTATCAACATAGGCTTCGTAATATCCCGCTGGTAAATCTACAAGACAACTTGTTCCTTTCTCACCCCATAAAATCTTGTAAGCCTCTCCTTTTTGTGCCGTTCCTCTCCATATTTTCACATCATATTCATTGGTATTTGCCGTTTTTAACCAAGAAATTGATGTAGGCGTATAATTCGTGCCTGCGGAAGCAGACACAGTTGTGCTGCTAGGAACAGGATTACCCTTTTCAATGGTAAACTTTACAATGTTACTACAAGTATATCCTGAATCATTACACGAATCAACATACGCTTCATAATCTCCTACAGGAAGGATCACACTCCAACTCGTTGCGGCAGTAGTATTTTCCTTAAAAAGAGTACCATTCTTATGTATTTTAATTGAATATACTTTTGTATTACTTGAAGCAGTCCAGTTGAACGTCGTGCATTTATATGATGTTCCAGTTTTAACGTTTATTGCCGATTTGCCAGGTTTTGAACTTGCTTCAGCAGAACCTTTACCACCTATAAAGGAATACACATATGATATTCCGCTTCTTCCCTTTAAATAGTTTGCAAATTGTGCCCATGTCTGATTATGCACAATAACTTTACAGTATCCATCAGAATTACAGTCAACCCAAATAACTCCAGATTCATCGGTAGATATTATTGACAAAGAATGGCCACCATCTCCTGTACGCAGATGAGACGCAACTGCAATATTATAAAATTTGCTCTTAATATAGCTTTCTGTACATGAGTTAGCATTAGTTTTTCCAACTGTGGTTTTAAACTTTGAAGCAGAAAGGCCATCATGAAATCCATAAACCTTCCATTCGCAATATCTCGCAAAGCCCCAACACTGTGATGCCTTTAAATCAACCTGACATGTATTAGGATTTCCAGTTGGATAATATCTCATGCAATTACATTTATAACTTGTCGCACTATCGCAAACACCATTTTTATGACATCTTCCATTTGACCAATAGCCACTCATCGTCGCACACGATTTACCGTTTTTAGTAAAGTAGCTGCCATTAGAATAACCTATGTCAATACCTGCGATTATGATATTATTAGCCGCACTCACCGACATAGTTGGCATAACGACCATCAAACTAACGATCATAAGCAAACTGGTAAACAAGCTTGCTATTCGTTTCTTCATAAGAATACCCCCTAAAAAAATCAAGTTTATACCAATATAATACTACTAAATTGTTTTGATGTCAATACATATTCAGACAAAATTAAAAATAATTTTATCTGAATATGTTATAATATTTGCATTCAAAGTGCTTAGTCAGTTTGATATCAGTTATTGTTTATTTTATAACAAATCACGCAGCTTATATTGACAGATTATGTAGAATGTGCTATAATATTAACCAATATTAGTATGTAATCCTATAAAAAATCATATCGTATTATTATTTGGAAGAAGGACGCATTTATGGCAGAAGCTGTTATAACAAAAGCTGTAAGTCCTGCGGCGATCTTTTTAGTCAACATATTTATCCCTCTTTACTATGATCTTTACCCCGACCCTATGTGTATATTATACTACTTTTTTTGCCTGATTTCAAGTAAAAAGCTCCGCCACAGCGAATGCCACGGCGGAGTTTTTAGGACTTTTAGGAGAAATTACTTGTTGCCTGTTGTCTTGTAAGCGTCGATCATCTTCTTGCTGGTGAGTCCAGAACGCCGAGCATATCTTTCTCCGTTCCTAATGTATGTCATCGGCTCTGATTCACCTGTCAGAAGTTTAATTTCCAGTTTCATTGTGTTCTTATTTATTGGAACTACACATATACGGTCTATGACTGCCTTTGCCATTTCGTCGACTTGTTCCTTGTTCATTGGTAGGCTAGGATCATACATTTCACGGAAGTATTTTTCAATCCGCTTTATAGCTTTTGCATAACTATTGTCGTTTTCGCTTTTCTTTTCGATAAATCTTATCTGATGTTCTATTCCTTTTATTAGTTCACTGCTCTCGGTATTACGTTTTGTAAATTCTGATTTTGTGATAAGCTCCTCCATATAGAGCTCCAGCAGTTTATCACGCTTTTTATTTTCCTTTTCCAGTGTTGCTTTCAGGCCGCTTACCTGCCGCATTGCCTCGGCAGAGCGGTCTGATTCTTTATATATCCGAAGAAATGTTTCAACATAATCCTCAAGGTTTTCAGCCACGTCCTTGAAAAATCCCGACAGTATGCTGTAAAGTTCTGATTCCATTATTGCAAATGAAGCACAGCTTTTTGCACCTTCTTTCTTTTTTTCTGAGCATATCCATTGATATATTGGCTGACCTTTTGATACGCTGTTTGAGTAACTTGTCCTCCAATATGGCTTGTTGTGAGCTGCACACCATATCTTACCGGTGAAGACACTTGTGTCTTTAAATGAGTGTTCACGGCTTTTTATGGCAGCACTTCTTGTTTCAAATATTCTGTTGCACTTGTTCCATATTTCCTCAGATACTATGGCAGGTACGACTTCGCCTGTTTCGTCTTTGTACATCACCCATTCTTCTTTGGGTAAAAAACGCTGTTCTTTTGTGCGGTAGTCAACTATTCTTACTTTGTTACCACAGTAAAATCCTTTATATTTTGGGTTTTGTATAATGCCTGAAACGGTGTTGTGATGTATCATTGTACCATTGCGTCCACGGTAGCCTTTATCATATAGTATTCGTTCTATCTTTCTGACGCTCATATCACCAGTAGAGTAAAGGTCAAATATCATTCTTACCATTTCTGCTTCAGGTTCGTTTATGACAAGTTTACAGTCATCTTTATCATAGCCGAATATACGATTGTTGCCCATAACATTTCCGCTTTCTATTGAACGCTTGTGACCCCAACGAACACGTTCAGAAAGCTTCCTGACTTCATCAGCGGCAATGCTTGACATTATAGTAAGACGCATTTCGCTGTCAGAATCAATGGTACAAATGTTATCATTTTGGAAGAAGACCCCTACCCCTGCTCGGAGAAGATCACGGGTATAGGTAAGGCTGTCGATAGTATTTCTTGCGAAACGGCTGACTTCTTTTGTAAGTACAAGGTCAAACCTTCCTGCTTTTCCATCTTCGATCATTCTCATAAATTCAGCACGGTTCTCGGCATGTTCACCTCTTACTCTGTCAACATAGCCCTCAATGTAATTCCAATTTGGATTTGATTTTATCATTTCTGTAAAGAAATTGATCTGATTTTCAATAGAGTTTTCCTGTTCATCACGGGTCGTTGATACTCGTGCATAAAATGTAACATTGATTTCAAGATCAAAAATTGTTTTCCGCTCACGTTTCATAAGGTCAGCGGCTGCATAAATATCCATTAAAATTCTCCTTTTGTCAAAGCCTTGACTGATTGTTTTGACTTTGATTTTGTTTAGTTAATATGATTATACCATGCCGACAGCACAGGGTCAATGGCACGGAATAACTTACCTGTGGCAATATGTAGCAATGCCTTTCGGCACTGCATTTGCGGTCATGCCGCCAGTCTTTCGATCATCATTATCATTCTGTTGTACTTTTTGATGTCGATCTCGCCGCTGTTGAGCAGCAGCTTAGTCCAAGCAGCCAGGGTTTTCTTCTTCATTTCCAGCTTGGAATAGGGACTTTTCGGATTTTTACTCAATAGACATCTCTCCTTTTCCATTTGCATCAGTAATATTTTCTCACACTCATCAAAAATTATCCATTTGTTTTTCACTGTTTTTCCAGTCAATGATATCACAAAAACTTTGAAATAGTAATCACCAACTGCAACAAAAAACTTGCTTGATTTTATTGCATTTATACCTTTCGACGCCGACACGATAGCACGCATTTACGCTGTTTCAGCCTGATTTTAGCGGTGTGCGACCTCTGAATTATCTAGGATCTGTTTTTACGACTCCATTGACTTCTCGACCTTGTCGTATCTCGCAAACTGCGTATTTACGGCACTTTTGCGGCGAGCTTTGCTCGTCCGCTGTGAGTGTTTCGGGGGCTGCGACCCCGAAACTTTAACTTGCAATGAAATATTTAGCTTTGGTGGTTATAGCTCTAGCTGCTTAATTGTGCAAAGTACATAATTGCTCAAATCGTTGAGTTCGACTTGCACAAGCTAACCTTATTTAAAATATCGCCCACAGCGGCTCACAAATCGTTTGTGTGGGGTTTCAATTTGGCTTTGCTAAACTTACCCGACTGAAAACTAAAGCCCACAGATCGCCACACGTTCGCTGATTTGGCTTTTACAGTAGCTTTGAAATGTTGACAGTAAAACTTGCTTTGATTTCTACCGTCACATCTTGTAAAGCAAGGTTTTGCAGGACTTTTCATACTTTCAAGGTCAGCCTGTTGACAGTAACTTCGCTAGTGTTTTTACTGTCACTACTGTCACGCTCACGGTCGTAATGAAGAATTATCAGCCTGCCGTTTCTAGTTCGCTTGTACTGAAAATCTATCCCGTACTTTCTGAGTGTGTAGCCGTTCTGAACCAGATCTCTTGTTACTCTGTTGGGATAAAATGTTTCATCAGAAACACTTTTCAGTTTCTCTATAAGTTCTGACGCCGTACCTGAAAAATCAACTTTCTTTTTGATGTAAACATACAGTGCCGCAAGAAAAATGTTGTCCTTACTTTTGGGAGCGGTCGGCTCATCGGTAACGACCCACTTTTTCAAATCACTATCGAACTGCAAATTAATTTCTGCGTTTTCAATGTCACGACCGACACAGAATAGTTTAGCATTGCGACTGCCACGCTTGTTTTCAATAAGCACCAAACTTCCGTCAACACAACCGCTGATTCCTGTACTTCCCGAGATCATATTGAACGGGTCGATATCTTTGCATTTTCTAGTGTGATGTACAACTATTATTGCGATTTCAAGTTTGTCAGCGAGTGCTTTCAGCACAGACAGCTCTTTGTAATCTGAACCATAGCTTGAATCAGTATCGCTGCGAACCATTTGCAGAGTGTCAATGAACACAATTTTTAGACCGCAATGTTCAATTTTAAAACTTTCGATTTGTTCTTCAAGTCCGTTGCCGATAGATTCAGACATAACAGAGAAGTACAAATTTTCAGTTGGCACATCAGTTATTTCATACAAGCGATTTTGAATACGAACGTAGCTATCCTCTAAACACAAATACAATGCCGTGCCCTGCAATGTTTTCTGACCTAAAACACTTTCTCCTTTCGCTATTGACAGGCACATATCCAGTGCCAGCCAAGACTTTCCGATCTTTGGTGCACCTGCTAAGATATACAGACCTTGTGCGATAAGCCCGTCGATGACGAACTCTATCGGCTTGTACACCGCTGTCATTATTTCTTCGCAGGATCGAGTGATGAGTTTTTTCACGCTACCAGACCTCCTATTCTATTTTCAAGTTTCTGTTATTGTCACTGAACATAGCGAAATTTTATTCAAAACAAAAAGCTCGCAAAGACTTTTAAAATCTTTACGAGCTTATATTATTCTCCATTCTTATGGTATCGCATTTTAATACGTTTGTCAATAGTCATGGTCCATTTTCATTGTTTTGCACAGGAGATTTGATTTTGACACGGGGGTAAGATGTGCGTTTTCGCCGTCGCACTGTGAGATACCCCCTATGTCAAAACGTTATTAATTTAACAGAAACGAATTTTAGAGAACTTTTGCCTTAATAATATTCTTAATTTAATAATACAGTAACCATCCCGTGAATTTCACAAATGGAAAAAGTCTTTTTGTATTTCTCAAGCTTTCCTTGATAATCATTTTTGCGGTTGTCAAGAAGTATTATTTCAGCTTTTGAAACATCAGCATTATCCAAAAGATATACATTATCAAATTTGTAAAGCGACGGTATTATATATGTGTCTGCATATATGCAGACGGTTTTGTCTATGGTGTCGATAAATTCGTTAGTCTGCGTTATAAGTGCGGTGTTTTTATATCGTTCGGTGTATAACTGTATTTTATCACTAACTGTAACCGAGAAAAGTATGACCGCTGACATTGCGGATATAAGTAATACCTTTCGTTTCTGCTTTAATGTTGATACCTCTTTAACAAAAGCACAGAAAAGCATTGCTCCGCTTCCGAAAACGTATTGGTAATCTACATTATATTGATATGTGTAGTCTGTGCTGAGGTTAACGATTATCAGCGGAACGAGCAAAAACAGATCTGACGCTTTGTTTATTTTAAAGCAAACAAAAATAAAAGGCACTGACATCAACAGCAGGAAAAGCAGTTTATCTACTGTTATCAGATTTGACACAAAATATGCCGGGTTCTTTATGACGTTTAAGATCACCGCAATAAGTCCGCTGTCGTTTTCGGCCAAGTAAATGTCATATCGGTTTACTTTTACACCCTCGCCAAAAATGTTTATGTATAAATTTGTGCCAATAAAGCCAAGTATGCCGATTATAGTGATAAGTAAACCGCTGGTCTTTTTCTTTTTGGAAAACAAGGAATACAGACCTAGGCAAATGATGTATACCCCTGCGTCCTCTTTGACTGAGAGTATAAGCAGACACGCTGCAACTTCACCAATGTGATTTTTCTTGCACATAAAATAATACAGCCACAATATAAATGCAGGCAAAAACATATTCTCGTGGATATCAAAAAACTGAGAACTGCAAAATGCAGGGTAGAAAAGATATATTATGCTGCACAAAACGGTGTCAGTTCTGCCGAGCTTGTAAAGCCTGCATATTTTTATCAGCGGCAATACTCCGCTTGCAATGATAAGCACTTGCAATATGACTAAAACAACCGAGTTTCTAAATATCATATATATTGGCAGCAGCAAATACCAGCAGGGTGAGAAATGCACATTGAAATGTGACATAAGCACATTTCGTTCGACCGTGGTGTATTGCTTGCCCGTTTTACTCATATATTCAAACATTTGCAGAAAAATTCCCATATCAAAGCACGATGATTCATAGCTTTTTAGTCTGCATACGGTGCCGATCATCAATATTGTTACTGATATCACCGTGAACAACAGAACTGAAATTATCTCCGTTTTTCGGCATTTTAATATTTCAGTTTCCTTTATATCAGCAAACCTAAATATTATTATAGCCAAAACAGCAATGCAGGCAAAGCCGAAATATGCTGTGGTATTGGTCATTTTCCATATTGATATCAACGAATAAGCAAATATCAATCCTGTCAAAAGCAAATTTAAATTAACTCTTTTGAAAACAGTTATAAGGCAAAGTGTTGCTGAAAATGCGATGGTGGGAATGACTAATTGCAGCAGCGAAATGTTCGATACATAATACTTTGAGATAGGATCGGCGTCGCTGATAAGCATGGTATACAAACAGCCAAGAATATATCCGCATAAAATACACGAGAGGAGGTTTTGTTTGTTACTGAACATTGACGTCAAACTCCGAAAGGGTTATTTTATATGCAGAGTAATTTTTCAAATAAAAAGTGTAGTCGCCGTCTTTGTCTGCGGTAAAAGTTACTTTACTGCCAATGGTCTTGTCACAGAAAATCCTGTGCTCTGTTCCGTTCTGATAGTAACCAAGCTCAACATATTCTCCATTTTTGTCAGAGTAAACAGAGGATAGATCAAGTGCTATTTTTATGTCTATGTTTTGACCTGCATTGGCGTGCACAGGCTCTTTTGTTACCTCTTCTCCATTATTAAATGTAAATGTCGAACTTGAATTATCGTCACCGATATTAATGTCAACAAAAGAGCAGAGAATAAGCGTGCTCAAAGTTATGGCAACAAGTATAATGACATTTGCGTATGATATCTTTTTCCTTGCAGTTATCTCGTTTATCCTTGTTTTCACCTTTTCTTTCTGCGAATACAAACAAACTGAAAACGCCGTATCCTGCTTATTTTCACAGCCGTTTATCAGCATACCGCAGTAATTATATTTCTCATCATCATTTATCGCCTTGACAACTTTCTCGTCGCAAGCTATTTCAGACAGCAAGTTCATACTATTTGAAAGCTTGTATGCAAGCGGGTCAAACCAATTAATTATACAAATGATCTGAATTACTGCCCTTATGAAGATATCGTGATCAAGATAGTGAAATTTTTCGTGCATACACACCACATTATAATTCTCAGGAGCAATATTATCAGGAAGAATTATCACGGGGGCGATCATACCCATAAGCATAGGACTTGAAATACCTGGACACTTTTTTACTTTCAGGCTTTTATTGCCGAATTTGTATACTCCGTTGTCTGTCGCCCAGCGGTCAACAAAGTGCTTTAATGTGAAGTATTTGTAAAGGCAGACAAAGCTGTTGAAAGCTACACCAATACACCAGACCGCAACAAGAAAAGGCATTATCTTCTTGACAGCTGGAATATGCTGCGTTTCTGTAAAAATGTATTTTTGTACGTAAATATTCTGAACTACGTCAGCGGTGACAGCCTGGTGAGGAATAAGAGTGGTCAGGTCTAAGGGGAATATTATCAGCAATGACAACGCTGAACATACCTTGTAGAATGGTAATTTTTGACGCTTTTTGCCTACAGCTAAAAATATTTTACAGCAAAGATACAGGCACACTATCAGTACATTGCTCCGTATAAAATATGTAAATAAATTATTTATCATTATTTCTGTCCTTTACTTCTTCAAGAAAACGTATCAGCTCATCGATATCCTGACTGCTTAGCTTATCAGTTTCGTATAGATTTGTAACAAGGCTTGAAAGTGAGTTGTTATGGACCGAGCCAAAGAAATTTTCTGTTTCAAATTTAAGATAATCCGATTGGGATACCAGCGAATAATACTGACGCTCCTTACCTGTTTTCTCCGTTCTTAAAAATCCTTTTTCAATAAGGCGTTTAAGAAATGATATGAGAGTTGGTAATTTCCAATTATGGTCGCTCATTTTTTCTGCTATCTGAGAACTTGTGACAGGTTCGCTCATACTCCAAATAGTTTTCATTATCTCAAATTCCGCATCTGGAAGTTTTTTTATTTGGTTTATCATTACACACCTCCGTATTAGACGTTTGTCTATAACGATATTATACACTTGTCTAAAATGCAAGTCAAGTTATGATGTGATGATTTTACAATTATTTAATATTTTCGACAATGCAATGATTCCTGTACTCTATCTTTAATATAAAAAATAAGAAAGAGTGATAGCACTTAAGAATAACATAATTTCATTTTCATGACATCTATCTAGATATATTTACCATTGACTTTTTAGAAAAAATCGCATATAATAGTATTAACAGAACCCGACACGCCTCTTAGCAATGCGTACCACGTCGGGTCGTTTAATTATTAGGGGACTTTTTTATGCAGCTTAAAGAACAGCAACCATCAATGAATGTTGATCAACAAATCGAGAACTTGAAAATGCTTGGGTTGAGAATTGTCAATGAAGAATATGCACGTCGAATTCTTAATGATATTTCATATTTCCGCTTGATAAAAGCATATGGCCTTGGACTAAAAGGTAAAAATAAAAATTTTGATGGTTCTATATCCTTTGAACAAATCGTTGAGTTATACCTGTTTAACGCCAACTTCAGGCAACTCTTATTTACTTGGATAGAGCAAATCGAAGTTAATCTCAGGTGTAGGGTAGCTAATCATTTCTCACATATTTATGGTGTACTAGGATATGAAGATCCGGATAATTTTAATGATCCTGGCTATCACTATGATTTTCTTTGTGAGATAAAAAAGGAAATATCCAGAAATAGCAAAGCCCCTTTTGTTAAGAATTTCAAAAATAATTATATTGACGGCAAAATTCCGTTTTACGCTTTGGTGGAGCTGTTCAGTTTTGGTACGCTCTCAAAGTTTTATAAAAATATGAAACCTCAGGACAAAAAAGCCGTTGCAACGTTGTATGGCGTGGGATATACTTATCTTGAAAGCTGGGTCGAACACATTGCTTTTGTGCGGAATATTTGTGCACACTATGGACGTTTGTATAATGTTAATCTTGCTAAAACGCCAAAGCTATATAAGCAATATACAGAAAAGGGGATAAGCAGTATCCGTGTATTTGCAACTCTTCTTTGCATAAAACATCTAATAACTAATGATCAACATTGGACAGCGTTTGTGGACAAACTAGATAAACTTTTTCACAAGTACTCTCACGTTGATAAAAAACTTATGGGATTTCCAGATGATTGGGTTAACATATTGAAAGAATAAACATTGAAACATCGCATTTGTTTTTACAAATGCGATGTTTTGATAAGAAAATATATCGTTGTGCTGCTCCTATACTGACAGTCTAACGGCATATGTAATCTCGATGCAATGACCTGTGTTTCTTACGCTGTTTCGGGTAAATATCCATTGTTGTTCAGGACTAATTATTTTGACCATCTGACCGCCTACAGAGCCGACCTCACGAGCTGTAAGATCGCCGTTGTAGCCCTGCTTGAGGTTTACACCAACTTCGTTAGCTGCTTCCATCTTGAACTTGTTGAGTGTTTCTCTGCCTTCCTGAGTTGTGATACCTTTCATTTTCGTATCTCCTTTTCATTTGTTTTTCGGGTTTGCAATAATATTATATGTTTGCATGATTTGATTATAAGAGGTAATTTATAGAACGAAATGGGGCGGTTTTTGGAATGAAAAAAATTAAAAGCTAAAATTAGTATGATTTTAAACGGAGCAAAAGTTAAAAAAATCATTTACATATAAATTATACATCTTTTGGAAATTGTGCGATTTTGTATAGTCGCTGTTTTCAATTGTCAAAATACCATTGGACACAGTGATTACATGCCCTGCACTGCTGCCGTATTTCAGCACATAACCGTTGAGATCAAGGGTGACGGTGCGGTTGACCACTAATGTGGTGTAAATGGTAATGTCTGACGTCAGTTTGACTGTTCCGTATGAAGCTTCTCTGATTGCTGAAACCAGTTCCGCCGCTGTGGAAACTTCCGCCGTCCCACTCGCTGCCATATTATCCTCGGCAAATACACTTGTCGACACAAGGCAAAGAACCATACAAAGGGTGAGCATTTCATACTGAGTATTCGTTTTTTATTTTCCGTTACCTCTGTTTTCGTGTATATCGGCTCAGTCAAGAGCGGTTATGGTAATGGTGCCGATGAACTCCATAAGAAGTGTATTGTATTCCGATTGCTCAAATATAAATTTCAATGTTATATCTTTGGCTGATGCGTCATACATTCTGTTGAAGTTAAAGGAATGATAGTCGTTACTATACGGAAGTTTTGTTCCATCTCTTTTTATGCGTGTGATATCCCTGCAAAAATCTGCATCCTCACTGCTGTCTGTCATTTGGATGCAATAATAACCGGTGCTCCCGGGAGCGTTCGAGCCGACTCCCAGAGAGCCGCTTATGATGATATTGTATGTATGCCCCTTTTTCAGCGTAATTTCATCTGGGGAAGCTGAAATCAGACCGCCTCTGTTTATTTTTTCAGTAAATCCAATTCTTGCGGAATGGTTTTGAAGAAGAGCCGTCCCTACTGACGCTTTTGCATGAAAATACCCCGGGCAGCTGCCGTTCTGACCGGCATCGCCCTTGTCGCCTTTATCTCCCTTATCGCCCTTGTCACCCTTTTCGCCTTTGTCTCCCTTTTCGCCGTCTGTGCCGTCTGTGCCTGCGGCTTTTACGCCCGTATCGGTTTCTCCAATCCACCAGTTGCCGTTTTCACCAATGAAGGGGGTGTTGCCGTCCGCACCATCGGAGCCGTTTTGTCCGTTTGTTCCATCCTTGCCGTCGGCTCCGTCCTTTCCGTTTATACCATCCTTGCCGTCAAGACCTTTCAAAACCGAAAGATCGTACAGGTTCAGCCATATTTTATCGCCGACATAGCGCCACTGCAGGGTGTTTTCGCTTACACGAAACTCCGGTGTCTTTCCGTTTGCTCCGTCTGCGCCTTTCTGCCCGGTGGGGCCTGTGATGTCGGCTATCGCCACAAGGTTCTGCCATTCATCGCCTTCGTAACGCCACTGTATGTGGGTTTCAGCTCGCTGCACTTCTATGTTTTTGGCGTTAATGCCGTCAGTGCCGTTGATACCGTCTTTGCCGTCGGCTCCGTCTTTACCGTCAACGCCGTTAATGCCGTCTTTTCCGTTTGTACCGTTTATTCCGTTCTTACCGTCGGCACCATTAGAGCCGTCTTTACCGTCTGTGCCGTTCTTTCCGTTTTCTCCGGCAGCGCCCCGCAGCTCGGTAAGCGCCACAAGGTCGTGCCAGTCGGCTTCGTCGCTGTATTTCCACTGAATCGCCGTGCCGTTGTTTCGCACCTCCGGCAGTGCGTCGCCTGTTTTTGCCGCCTTGCTCCATCCTATTGCAAGCACGCTGCAAAGCACCAAAAGAGCGGCGCAAATCGCCAAAAGTGTACCTGTGAGTAGTTTTTTTTCTGTTTTCATCTTTTTTCCTCCGTTCGGAATTGTTTATCACGGCGGAGCTTTGCACCGCTGCCCACGCCGTAAATGAGCGGCGGTCGATCGGTTTATGCTTGGTTTGCTTTGTACTTATCCACAAACAGGGCGACCCCCTGTTTTAAGACCTCCATCTGGGTTTTCAGATAATATTCATCCTCAAACATCGCATAATGAACGCAGGCGCGGACGAATATAAAGATCAGCGGCGTGATGACCGTATATGGAATGCCGATCTTCGGCTCCAGCCGCTTGGCGTACTCGGTATAGCGTTCGTTCACGCCTTCAAAGAATTTCTTGCCGTGCTCGATATACTTCGGGTGCGTATATATCTGATACATCAGGCGATATTTTTTTCCGTGCTTTTTTGCTGTCCAATACGGGACCTCCTTCACAAAACGGACAACATCCTCGGGGTCGGTGGGTGCCATCTCCATAAAGTCGTCCTCAACCTTTTCCATACAGTATGCCGTTGACTCAATGATCAGTTCATCAAGGTTTTTAAAATACGAATACAAATTTGCTTTCGTGCATCCGCACGCATCGGCCAGTGCTTTAATTCCTGTGCCTGTGAGCCCGTTTTCCGCATAGCACTCGAAGCACTTTTCCATTAGTTCACGTTTCCGCTCATTGTGCTGTTGCTCAGTTGTTTTCATGTTGCTTCGCTCCTTTGTATGTACCGACCGTTCGTTTATGATTAGTATAACACAGATTTGTAACAAAGTCAAGGATTGTTCAAAAAAATGAAGAAAATAAAGTTTCAACATGATCTTATAAAAAAAGTCCTTACAGCAGAAAGAAAATAGCGGCTTACCTCAACGATCAAAACCGTACTAATAAATATGTCCATAAGACTTATGGACAGATGGGATAGGCTTATTGACTTTCCATGTTCTCATATGATATAATAAATTCATATTAACACAACATTTCTGTTCAGGGGGTATATCAAATGAAAAAGCAAAATGCAGGGCTTATCGCTCTGAGTATCGTTTTTATTCTTATGGGTGGTTTCTCTACTATCTATAACCTCAGCAAGTATGTTTCAAACAGGGTTTTCATGTCAAGTGCTGAGAAAACCACAGGCTATGTGAAGTGGATAGACCATGAGTTGAAAACTTGGGGACATAACAAAAAGGCAAGCAACAAAGCTGAAACATATTACATAACTGTCGCTTTTGATGTTGGCGGCAAGGAGTACACAAGAGAGATCTTCACAGGCACATATTATGTGAGTCAGAACGAAAAAGTGAACGTGTATTACAACACTGAAAAAAATGGTGAGCCTGATAAGGTCGTGACCGATATTGATAATGATAAAAGACCGTATCTTACTTGGCCGCTGATACTTTTGCTTGGCATTGTGCTGCTTGTGCTTACTAAGAAAAATATTATCTCAGTGGGGAGAAAGAGATAAAAAAGTAATTATTAAAATAGTAACCAAAAGAAACTTTGTGCAACTAAATAACAGAAAAGCAGAAAGGAGATCTTTATGAAGGTGATCTATAAATGTGCCGCCATTTTGACGGCGGCGATATTGTCAGTGCAGTTTCCTTGCGCAGCTTTTGCGGATATGGAGCATGGCGGAGATAATGACAGCCCGAAATTTAAGATGGGCAGGATAATTTTTACTGATAATGGTTATGGCTACGAAAAGGAAGGTATGGAAAAATCGGAGATCGCTGATGAGGATCTGACCGATACGGAAGACGGGGCTTCAGCTTATGCACAGAAGGCAACGGCTTCGCTGCCTGCGAAATATGACCCCAGATCTAAGAATACGCTGACGACTATCAAAAACCAGTTCCAGACAGGCACTTGCTGGGCGTTTGCGGCACTTTCCTGCACAGAGAGCAATCTTATCCAAAAGGGGCTTGAAAATCAAAACGTGCAGTTTTCTGTGCCGAGCCTTGTCCTTTCTACATATGCTAACGGCGAATTTGACGAGTCAATATGGGATTGCGGCGGAACGTGGATGGATTCGTCCCTTGCAATGGCGGCTCATAGAGGACTTTGCTATGATGAATATGAGCCTTTCGTGTCCGACGGAACGGAAGCCACTATCGTATCTGAGGAGAAAAAGGGCGTTTGCGAATATCAGCTTAATTACGCTTCCACTATCACAGGCGGACGAAACGCCATTAAAAACAAGATAAAAGAGCTTGGCGGAGTAATGGTGAGTTATTATGCAGACGACCTGTATATGACCTTTGATAACAAAAGCTATTACGATCCGGAAACTACAAAATATAGTGGAATAAATCATGCCGTAAGCGTAGTGGGCTGGGACGATAATTACAGCAAGTCAAATTTCCTTGCAGGCTATCAGTCAAAGAAAAACGGGGCATGGCTTGTGAAAGGCTCTTGGGGAGTATCCAGTGGCACAGACGGTTATTACTGGATATCCTATGAAGAGGCAGAAATGACCGATTGGGTGGCGTTCGACCTCACTGAAAGCTGTGATAATAATTACCATTATCCTGCCAATAAGGATAATTCTATATTTTATGTTAGCAATGAAAATAAAATGAGCGGTGCTGATGTTTTTACAGCAAAAAAAGACGAGCTTCTTGACAAAGTGGGCTTTATGTATCTTGGCTACACCGGAAAGTCTGACTACACCGTGCAGGTCTACACTTCTGTTTCAGACAGCACTCCTGTGGGGATACTTGAATGTGAGGTCAGCGGAAAGGTGCAGAGCGACGGCTTTTATACTGTGGATATCACTGATGTTGAGCTTGACGAGGGCGAAAGATATTCTGTCGTGATGACATTCAGCGGTGATGACGGCTCAGGCTATGTGACAGTTTATGGCTATTCAGACGGGGTCATGAAGCCTGGTCAGGCGTATATTTCCAATGACGGCGACAGTTGGACGGACGTTACCGACAGGGACGCTTATACCGGTCAGCCTATAATATTTGCCTATACCGATGATATAGATAAGTCTGATAAAAGCGAGCTTGAAACACTTGTGGCAAAGTATGAAAAGCAGAGCGGTTATGAGCGTGAGGTCAACAACGGCAAGAAAGTTATTGCAGACGAAAACGCATCAAAGAACGATATTACCAATGCCAAGCTTCTTATAAAGGCAAAGGCGAAAGAGATAAAGGAACAAAGCCTTGTTATAAAGACAGCGGCGGATTGGAAAAACTTCGCAAAGCGTGTATCAGGCGGTGAAAGCTTTGCAGGAAAGCGTGTTGTGCTTGAAAAAGACATCGACTTCGGTGGTGCAAAGATATCGGCAGTAGGAACGGCTTCAAAGCCTTTTTGCGGATATTTTGACGGCAACGGACACGTTCTGAAAAACGCTGTTATCCAAAATAATTCTTATGCAGGTCTGTTCGGCTATGCTGAGGACAGAGCACAGATAAGAGATCTCAGTGCTGAGAAAATAACTGTCAGCGGTAAGTACGCAGGCGGGATCGTTGGTGAATTTGATGCGGTATCTATACAACGCTGTACGTTCAGCGGAACTGTCAAGGGTACAAGTTCCACAGGCGGAATCGTGGGCAAAGCAGGTGGTCTGACCCTGACAGAGTGTGCTTCAGACCTTGCAAAGTCAAGCAGTTCAAATGCTAAAGCTATGGTGGGCAGCATTGATAATGACGCTTTTTATTATGGACAGCAATATGCCGATTGCTGGTATAACGGCAACTTTTCTGACAGCAAGGTAAAGAAAACGGCTTTGTCTAACGTTACAAGCTCTGCAGCTTATTCGCTGAATACCATTGGCGGAAAGCAGACAGACAGCGGCAGGTGGACAATGGCAGGCGGCAAAGCAAGGCTAACTCGTCCTGGGGAGCAGGCTTCCCACAAGATAACATTTGAAGCCCCTGACGGCAAGCATTATGCCTGCACTGATAAGGACGGCAAGGTGAAATATCCTGCTGTCAAAGTGCAAAGCGGTTATGCTCTTAAATGGTACAAGAACGGCATTGCTGTCGATGCGAACACAGTTTATACTGCTGACAGCACAGTAAAGGCAAAGCTTGTTGAAGCAAAATTTGTCACTGTCGACTATGTTTTAAATGGCGGCACGAACAGCACAGGCAATCCGGAATATCTCAGCGAGGGCGAAAGCGTGACGCTTTCCGAGCCGACAAAAGAGGGTGCAGACTTTTCAGGCTGGTATGATAACGCTGCACTTTCAGGTGAAAGAATAGAAAGTATCTCGTATTCAGGCGGTGCAAAGACCCTTTATGCCGCATGGAAGCCTTATACATATAACGTTACGTTTGTGGATAAGGACGGCAAGGTGATAAGTCAGCAGACAGTGGAATATGGTAAGTCTGCAAAAGCTCCGAAAGCCCCTGCTATAAAGGGTATGCGTTTTACAGGCTGGGACAAGGACTATAAAAACGTCACGGAGGATATGACTGTCACAGCGGAGTATTCTGACAGCAAGCTCATTGCAGACTGCGAGATATCAGGCTTCAAGAACAGCTTCACATACACAGGAAAGAATATTGAACAGCCTGACGTAACGCTCACCTATGAGGGCAAAGAGCTTAAAGAGGGCGTGGATTACACTGTTTATTATAAGACCAATCTTAACGCAGGACCTGCAAAAATGACCTTTGTTGGAAAAGGCGAATACAGAGGCTCTGTTGCAAAAAGCTTTACTATCCAGCCAAAGGACGCTTCCAAGTTCAAGCTTTATTATGCTACACCACTGTCGTTCACCGGCAAGGAGATAACACCTGATGTGCTTATAAAGGACGGCAATAAGACCCTAGAGCGTTATATTGATTATATGGTGATGTATTTCTCAAACGTGAACGTTGGCACTGGCAAGATAACAGTTGAATTTTACGGAAACTATAAGGGCAAGCAGACCGCTTCTTTTGTTATAAATCCTGCAAAACAGCAGATACAGGTGCTTGAAACAAGATACAAGGGCTTTTTTGTGGATTTTGTGCAGAAAGGATCTGCAACAGGATATGAGGTCCAGTATGGCACAAAATCTGATTTTTCAGATGCTTCCACTTACAGATCCACCACCAACAAGACGGATAAGATGACGGTATTTGGATTAGGGGCTTCAAAGACATATTATGTAAGAGTTCGCTCTTATACTGTTAAGGGCGGAAAGACCTATTACGGCAATTGGTCAGACGCTAAAAGCATTGTGACGGCAAAGACTAATTTTGCAAACGCAAAGGTCAGTGGTATTTCTTCAAAAAGCTTTACCGGCAAGGCGATAACGCAGAAGATCACAGTAAAATACGGCTCAAAGACCCTTAAAAACGGCACAGACTACACTGTGAAATATTCTGCAAACACAAAGGTCGGCACCGCAAAGGTGACTATCACAGGCAAGGACATTTACGGCGGAGTTATCACCAAAAGCTTTGCTATCTATCCTGCAAAGCAGGTGATACAGAAGCTTTATGGTACATATGCAGGCTTCTTTATAGATTATGCACAGAAAGGCTCTGCCACGGGATATGAAATATCATACTCACAGCGTTCCGACTTCAAGGGAGCAAAAAGCGTAAAGGTAACAAACAACCGCACCGATAAAAAGACAGTTTCCGGACTTGCAAGATATCAAAAATATTACGTCCGTGTAAGAAGCTACACTGTCAAAGGCGGAAAGACTTATAACGGAGCGTGGTCCGATAAAAAATGGGTCTATACTCAATGATATGACAGACGATAAAAATACCCCTGATCATTTTCTGGTCAGGGGTATTTTTTATGCTCAGAAAAGTTCTGCCTTGTACTTGATAGAATCCTCCTCCGTTATCTCACGGATAACTCTGCACGGATTTCCTGCCGCAAGAGAATTTGGCGGTATGTCACGGGTGACAACGCTTCCTGCACCGATAACACAGCCCTCGCCTATGGTAACTCCGCCTGTGATGACAACATTGCTCGCGATCCAGCAGTTTGAGTGTATCGTGACAGGCTTGCCGTATTCATCATCATAAACAGTGCCGTCAGACTTTTTCTTCATGTTACGCTCCTGCCATCTGAATGGGTGAACAGGTGTGGCAATGGTGCAGTTGGGACCGAAAAACACGTTGTCGCCAATCGTCACAGGGCAGGTGTCAAGCACTGTCAGATTGAAGTTTGCATAGCAGCCTGAGCCGAACTTTGTGAAAACGCCATAGTCAAAATACACAAGGCCTTGGAGAAAAAATCCCTCGCCATGGTCGGGAAGAAGCTCGTCAAGGATAGCGTTTCTTCTCTCATCATCTTCATACAAACTGCTGTACTGCTGTGAAAGCTTGTGAGCCTTTGTCCTCAATTCTGCAAGCTCCTTGTCGGAGGAGTCATATATCTTGCCCGCAAGCATTTTTTCTTTTTCAGTCATTATAAAACGCCCTTTCTGTGTGCAGTGTCATTTGATTTTGTTGAGAGTATAGCACAAGTTTCGGGCTGTGTCAATAGTTTTTTGGGGTCGAGTGATAGAATAAAAAATGGTATACAAAAGTGGAGAATGCTTATGGGCAAGGCACTCTCCACTTGATGAGTATACTATTTAAAAAGCATGGCATGGTATAAAAAGTTATAGGTAAAATCCCTGCATATAATTTGTGTACATAAATGTGTCCTCGTCATCAGCGGTATTGTCACCAGCAGGCTTTTTTCTGTCACTAACACAAGAAGCCAAAATTATCAGACCGCCTAGAACAATTGCAACGCTTACTCCAAGGGCTACCAAAACCGCACAGAAAATTTTTACTATCATAAACACCGCTCCAATCATATTTCTCATACTTCGCCATAATTACTATTATGATTATATGCTGGTTTTGTCTGATAATCAATAAAAGCCGTGTAAAATGCAGATAAAAATCAAGTCAGCTTTTGTCTGCATAAAAAATCTTGTGGTAAAAATATTTTTCAAAACGTTTCATGATTTAACAATTTTAAATGAAGAAAATTATAGCTTCCAGCTTAGTATAAAAATGCACAAACTGAGCTTTTTGTAAATGGTTAGCATTGTATATTACACTGAAAATGTACGATTCTTGAAAAAATATACATAAATATGGGGCAAATACTTGACTAGATGAAAATTTTGTGATAAAATTATTAACGTGAATAAGTGCAATTATAGTTACTTATATGAAGTAAATATGGAAGAGGGAAAAAATAATGGAAAAAATAGAACCCTTTAAACAAAAAGTATGGCTTGCGTCACCTACAATGCATGGTGAGGAGCTTGAATATGTTACTGAGGCTTATAATACCAACTGGATGTCTACAGTCGGTAAGAATATAAATGAGGTCGAGAAGATAGCGGCGGAGAAGTCTGAAGTCAAGTATGCCGTTGGTCTTTCATGTTGCACGGCTGCGCTTCACTTGTGCTGTAAGCTTGCTGGTGAGAGGCTTTATGGCAAGCCTGCGATATCTCATGGCGCTCTTGAGGGCAGGAGAGTTTTTTGCAGCGACATGACCTTTGACGCTACTCTCAACCCAGTTGTTTACGAGGGCGGTATCCCTGTTTTTATCGACACTGACAGAGATACTTGGAACATGGATCCTGTGGCGCTTGAAAAGGCTTTTGAGATGTATCCTGAAGTCAAGCTGGTAGTAAGCGCTGAGTTATACGGTTTTCCTGGAAGAATGGACGAGATTAAGAGAATATGTGAGAAGCATGGTGCACTTTTGATTGAGGACGCTGCTGAGGCTATGGGCGCTACCATTGACGGCAGACAGTGCGGAAGCTTTGGCGATTACAGTGCGGTAAGCTACAATGGCAATAAGATAATAACAGGTTCTAGCGGCGGATGTTTGCTGACGAACAGCCTTGAAGATGCAAACAAGGCTCGTAAGTGGTCAACGCAGGCTCGTGAGAATGCGGCATGGTATCAGCATGAAGAGGTCGGGTACAACTATCGTATGTCGAATGTTATTGCAGGAGTCGTTCGTGGTCAGTATCCATATCTTGAGGAGCATATTGCGCAAAAAAAAGCAATATACGAGAGATACAAAGAGGGCCTTAAAGGGCTTCCCGTTAAAATGAATCCTATCGTTGAGGGAACAGAGCCAAATTATTGGCTGTCTGCACTTATCATAGATAAAGACGCAATGTGCAAGCAGGTTAGAAATGACAGCGAGGCTTTGTACATCAAAGAAGCTGGCAAGACCTGTCCTACTGAAATTTTGGAAGCGATCGCAGGCATAAATGCAGAGGGCAGACCTATATGGAAGCCGATGCATATGCAGCCTATGTACAGAATGCACGAGTGTGTTGGTCGCAACGGCAGTATCAGATGCCGCACAAATGCTTATATTGCAGGCGGTGCAGAAGATGTAGGCGCTGATATCTTTGACAGAGGTGCTTGCCTGCCTAGCGATAATAAGATGACTGAGGAACAGCAGGAGAGAATTATTCGAGTTATTAGGAGTTGTTTTGAGTAATGTATGCGAAATACATAAAGAGAATACTTGACTTTGTTTTGAGTTTAAAGCCTTGATTATACAAGAGTTTCGCTTATTTAGTTGAATCTAGCTATGATGTTTTTTTCTACGTGGTTGTGTCGGGTGAGCAGCAAGACTATGAGAATCCAATGGTTTCTTAGATGCTTATTTTAAATCACACTATAAGCTGGAAATTCATGATAAGGGGATTTGAACTAGCCAACGTATGCTTTTTTTAATATGGCTGTACATTAAAATCTAGAATAATTTTGAAGTTAACAAGTTTACTTGAAATAAGAATTGAAACAGAGCAAAAAATTATTTACACCGCTTGAAAAGAAGTAAACCACAAAATAGAAAAAATATGAAAGGATGAACCCATCCGATTTTTGCGGGGAAAACAATGGATAGAGCAAATGAGAATAGTATGAATATGGATCGTACAAAGCAGAGTAGCACATCTAATATCAGGTGGATGCTTATCGGGTATGATTTGATTATGTATGCAGTGGTAGTAGCAATACTGTTATTACTGTATGGAGGAATTGATAAGTTATCAACTATAGGAATACTTCAGCAAGTATGCCTTTCGGTACTGTGTATTTTTGTAGCACGTCTTATTGGTAAAGTATATGGACAGGTATGGAGATATGGTGGAATACAATGTTATATCCGGTTACTATTTACCGATTCTATTGCTTTTGTAGCTTATCTGTGTCTGGAATTATTACTTCCAATTCAAAAAATTACATTTGCTAGAATGCTTTCAATTGTCAGTTTGAACCTTCTAGGAGCATTAGCGCTTCGTATGATGTATCGCTATGCGTATAAGTGCGGAAATCGGGAAACTACAAAAGGAAAAATTCTTTCCGCGTTATTACATATGTTTTCTGGCATAGAAGCGGAAAATGAAAAAGAAGTTCAGAAAATCAAAGTTGCAATTATTGGTGCAGGACGTGTTGGTGTAAGTCTGGCAGAGGAACTAATAAATAATGAGGAAACAGCATATATTCCGAGATGTTTTATAGATATTAGCAAAGAAAAAGTTGGTCGTGAAATTCATGGAATCCCAGTTTGGTCAGAGAATGAGGCAACATTTAACAGATTGGGTGAATTTGAAGTACAGGAGATTATTTTTGCAATACCGTCAATGGATGCTGACAAGAAAAAGGCGCTTTATGAATATTACAAAAATGCAGGATATAAGTTAAAGGTTTATGATTATCCGACTATGTATGCCGCAGGAGGAAAGAGGCATCTTCGAGAATTTGATATTGAGGAACTTTTGTTTAGAAAACAATTAGTGGTTTCTGATGAAAGAACAAATGCTTACTATAAAGACAAAGTTGTACTTATCACTGGTGGTGGTGGTTCCATTGGTTCAGAACTTTGCAGACAACTGGCAAAGATGAATCCAAGGAAGATTATCATTTTGGATATTTATGAAAATGGTGCATATGATGTTCAACAGGAGTTAAAGATCGCGTACGGAGATTGTCTTGATCTGCAGATCGAAATTTGTTCTATCACAAATAGGAAAGCTCTTGAGAAAGTATTTGAGAAATACCATCCTCAGATAATTATTAATGCAGCTGCTCATAAACATGTTCCGTTAATGGAACATAACTGTGTGGAAGCTATTTACAATAATGTATTCGGTACACAGAATCTAGTAGAGCTTTGTGAGAAGTTTGGAACAGAACGCTTTATGATGGTATCTACAGATAAAGCAGTTAACCCTACTAACGTTATGGGTGCTACAAAGAGAATGTGTGAAATGATTGTGCAGAGTGCAAGTACACACGGAAAAGTGAAATACAGTGCTACACGATTTGGAAATGTACTAGGTAGTGCAGGATCAGTTATTCCATTATTTAAGCGTCAGATTGCGAATGGTGGTCCGGTTACTGTTACAGATAAGAGAATTATCAGATATTTTATGACAATTCCAGAGGCCTCACAGCTCGTTCTTCAGAGTGGAGCAATTGCGGATAATGGAGAATTATTTGTTTTGGATATGGGACAGCCAGTTAAGATTATAGATTTAGCAGAAAATATGATTCGTTTATCTGGTGTTCAGGGAATTGAGATTGTTGAAACGGGATTAAGGCCAGGCGAAAAGTTGTATGAGGAACTGTTAGTTAAGACAGAAGAACTTGACAAAACTGATAACAGCATGATTTTCATTGAAAGAGATAGTGCATTGAGTAAGGAAGAAATCTACAAAAAGATTGATATACTTAGAGATGCATGTAATACGGGCGATGATATGATTGCAAAAGAGGCACTCCGAAGTGTTGTTCCAACATTTAAAAGACCAGAAGACGTAAATAAAGAGATTGCTTGATAAAAGTGCTTATTAAATTATGAGAACTAAGGTTTGGCCCCCAAAAGTAAAAGGCTAAACTTAAAGGAAATAATAAATATGAAAAGTTTTAGTTCGAAGTATTGTTGAAGTCTTACCATAGATGGTCTGGTAATTGAATATGTTAATATATTGGTTGCAGATACGCAGATGAATCAGAGAAAAAGCAAGTATTCTGCTTTGATATGACTTTTAATGCAACTGTAAATCTAAAGTGAACAGTAAAGTTTTGCCTACCAGAGCTTTTGAAATCTAACTCATCCATTAATGTAGAATGATGCCCAATTTGGAACTCAATGCATAAGGGGTCAATTTTTCATTTAAACTCATTTGTTGTTAGAACTAAAAATGGACGTGCAAAATTGAATATGTATATTACCAGTGGAGTGAATTATTGAAGTAATAAAGTTTGTTTTGAATGATCAATTATAACAACTATATGGAGAAATAATATGTACGCAAAGTATTTTAAGCGATTGATTGATTTTTCATCAAGTCTAATAGTGTTAATTATCCTTTCACCTCTTTTGGTGCTTCTAATAATATTAGGGGCTGTGTTTATGAAAGGAAATCCTTTTTTTACACAGGATCGTCCGGGAAAAAATGAAAAGATTTTTAAATTAATAAAGTTTCGGACAATGGATAACCGGAAAGACAAAAAAGGAAACTTATTGCCTGATGAAGTTAGATTAAATAAATATGGACGTTTTTTACGAGCATCTTCTCTTGATGAATTGCCTGAATTGGCTAATATCTTAAAGGGTGATATGAGTCTTATAGGACCAAGACCATTGCTTGTTGCGTATTTGCCAAGATATAACGAGTTTCAACATCATAGACATGATGTAAAACCTGGATTAACAGGGTATGCTCAGGCACATGGAAGAAATGCAGTTTCATGGGAAGATAAGTTTGCAATGGATGTATGGTATACAACTCATATTACTTTTAAAGAAGATATTAAGATTATCTTATCGACAATAAAAACTGTCGTGAAGCATGAGGGTATTTGCTCTGAATCATCATCAACTATGGAAGAATTTATGGGTACTCCGAAAGGTGTAGTGGCAAGATGGGAGACTCCCAATTGAAAAAATTAGTAATAATAGGTGCAAGTGGGCATGGAAAGGTCATTGCAGATATAGCTCTAAACAATCAGTATGACGAAATCGTTTTTCTGGATGATGATAAAAGGGTAACAGAGTGTGCTGGATTTGCGGTAAAAGGGACAACTGAAAATATTGAAGAGTATTTATCTTGGGACTTTATTGTCGCAATAGGAGATGCACTTGCTAGACAAAATGTTTTAAAAAAATTAGAGAATATACAATGTAATATAGTTTCGTTAATTCACCCAAAAGCTGTAGTTAGCAGAAGAGTAGAAATTAAAATGGGAACTGTAGTTATGGCAGGTGCTGTAATTAATTCAGATACCAAAATAGGTAAAGGATGTATTGTGAATACGGGAGCGTCTGTTGATCATGATGGGATAATTGATGATTTTGTTCATATATCAGTGGGTGCACATGTTGCAGGCAATGTGCATATTGGTTTGAAAACCTGGATAGGGGCAGGGGCAATTGTTCTGAATAATTTAAGTATTTGCGATAACTGTATAGTAGGAGCAGGAGCGGTTGTAATTAAAGATTTAGAAGAAGAGGGGACATATATTGGTGTACCAGCGAAGCGTTTGATAAAGGAGTAAGAGAATGAAAAAAATATGCTTTGTAACGACTGTTTCTATAACAATAAAGTCATTTTTATTACAGTTTAAAGATTACTTGGTCAATAACGATTATGACGTAACCTTTATTTGCAATACAGATGAGGGTATGTATGAGTTGTGCAATAATCAAGTACATTATATCCCAGTTCCTATGAAAAGAGGAGTGGGATTGGAGGGTTTATCAGTAATTAATAAACTGACAAGAATATTTAGAGATAATAAATTTGATATTATTCAATATTCAACACCAAACGCTGCATTGTATGCATCAATAGCGGCAAAAAGAGCAAAATGTTCAAATCGCTTATATTGCCAGTGGGGAATTAGGTATATGGGATTTGATGGTGGCATTAAGCGTATGATTTTAAAAAAAATTGAAAAAATAGTTTGCAAAAAGTCATCGGTAATCGAGTGTGAAAGTTATTCAATTTATAGATTTAGTATAAGTGAAAAATTGTATCCGTCATCAAAGGCTTCAGTTATATGGAATGGTAGTGCCTGTGGTGTTGATTTGAATAAGTATTGCATAGAAAAAAAAGAAAAATGGAGAGAAGAAATAAGATCAGAGCTAAAAATTACAGAAAGAGCACCAGTATTCGGATATGTTGGTAGAATAACAAGGGACAAAGGTGCTAATGAATTATTGTCAGCTTTTAGAGAAGTTGTTAAGAAAAAGGATGCATATTTATTAATGATTGGTATGTTTGATGATGCTAATACCATAGAGGCTGAGTTGCGTAAATGGGCTGAGGGGTCCAAACATGTAATTTTTGTTGATTGGACAGATAAAGTTGAAAAATATTATAGTGCAATGGATGTATTTTGTTCATTAAGTTATAGAGAGGGATTCGGCTTGGTTGTTATTGAAGCTGCAGCAATGGGACTGCCGGGAATAGTTACAGATGTACCAGGACAGGTAGATACTATAGAACCGAATGTTGATGGGTGGTCTGTACCAGCAAAAAATATTGATAAAGTTATTAGTACGATAGAACATTGTATTGATAATCCAGAAGAAGTAAGAAAATATGGTTGCAATGCAAGGCAGCATGTAGAAGAAAAATATGAGCAAAATGAATTATTTAAAAGACTGACTGAACATAGAAATAGTTTATGTAAAACAGTAAGGTAAATGGGTGAGGTTGGAAGGATGCCGAAGATTTCTGTAATAATGGGTGTACATAATGGAGAAAAGACATTGCCACGAGCAATTGATTCCATATTGAATCAAACTTTTGCAGATTTTGAGTTGATTATATGTGATGATTGTTCAACAGATGCAACTATTAAAGTAATAAAAAGTTATACAGAAAAGGATAACAGAGTTATTTTAACAAGAAATGAGTCAAATTGTGGTTTGGCATCATCTTTGAATAACTGTATAAATATCTCCAAGGGAGAGTATATTGCAAGAATGGATGATGATGATATTTCTCATGCCAACCGATTTGAAAAGCAAAACAATTTTTTGGATAAGCATCAGGAATATGCAATTGTAGGAACGTGCAGAAACACTTTTGATAATGCAGGAATTTGGAATACATATGGACAGGGTGGAGAATTAACTAAGGAAGATATTATCAAATGTAATATTTTTACACACCCAACAGTGATGATGCGTAAAGAAGCGTTGGTTTCAGCAGGAATGTATACTGTTTGTGAACGGACAATGCGAGGCCAAGATTTTGATCTTTGGTGCAAAATGTATGCTTGTGGATATAAGGGGTATATATTGCCAGATGTCTTGTTTGATTATTATGAGGATCGAGACAAAATAAAAGAAATAAAAGCAAAGTATAGGTTAAATAACTATCGAACACACAAGATATGGCGAAAAAAAATGGGATTATCAAGAAAATATGATGTGTATGCTTACAAAGAGCTTTTAGCTATAATTGTTCCGCATAGGTTACTTGTTAAGTATAAGAAAATGCACCAAGGAAAATAGGAAGGATGCATATATGGAATCTAAAATAAATGTTGCAGTCACAGGATATTTTGGAACCGGTTCATCAGCGGTTGTTGATTTATTAAAGGAATATGAAAATGTACGAGTTGTCCCTTTTGAAAATCAATCTTATGAGCATAATGTTCTATATCATCATGGTGGACTGTATGATGTGTGTACACTGTTATCAAGAGGAAATACATTGTACACATCTGATAAAGTGATTAGTACATTCATAACAGAAATGAAACGATTGAATGATTACAATTATGTGTGGTTTGGCTCTTATCAGAAGATGTTTGGTAATAAATTCATGGATTTGGTATATGAATTTGTTGAAAGTATCGCAGAAAAAAGGGAGGATAAAACCACAAATCACATTGTTAAAACACGATTTTCATTATTGAAAGCGACAGCGCAAGTTGCTCTCCATATAGCACAAAAAAGACGATTTTCAAATTATGGAGTTAAATATATATATGATAAAGAAGATGCTTACTGTGCATTACCAAGTGAAAAAGAATTATATGATGCGGCTAAAAAATTTACGTCTGGATATTTTTCGCTTTTTGATAATGGAACAGAAAATGAAGTAAAAATCTTTGATCATATAATTTGGCCAGGTCAAATAGACGATTTTGAAAAATGTTTTGATGATAATTTTAAGATGATAATTGTCGATAGAGATCCGAGAGATTTATATATTTTGGATCAGCATATATGGTCAAATAATGCATTTAGAAAAAGTAGTGTTCATTTTCCAACAGATATGATAGCTTTTTCGGAAGAGTGGAAAAATACTTTAGTAGAGGACTTTAAGAATCCTAATGCAAAGAGAGTTCATTTTGAAGATTTGGTATATGATTATGAAAACGCCGTAAATAGTATTGAAACTTTTTTGGGCTTAAAGAAAGAACAGCATATACATAAAAAAGAACATTTTAACCCAAAAGATTCAATTGAGAATACACAAGTATTTAGAGTACACAAAGAATGGGAAAAAGCAGTGAAAACTATTGCAAATCTGGTGCCGAACTTACTATACAAATTTCCGTATGATAGAAAACCAGAAAGAGAAAAAATGTTTGCAGATGATTCAATGGGAAAAGTAAAGATATAAGTGGTGAGGTAGAAGTATGAAAAAAAAAATATTATTTGTTACTAACCATTTCCGATTTTCAAATGGTGTGGCGACAGTATTACGGAATTTAATTGCTAATCTTGATGAGAATGAATATGACATTTCATTACTTGCAATATATGAATTTAATCAAGAATTTGCAGCACCGATAATGAATAAAATAAAAGTTATACCTGGATACAATTTTTATTTTAGAGGGTTTGATAAACTTATAAATTTAATACCGCCAGAAAAGATATATAAGAAATTTGTCAAAGAAAAGTATGATTTGGAGGTCGCTTTTCAATTTGGAATACCGACTAAATGTATTGCAGTAAGTCCTAATCCTAATAAATTATGTTGGATGCACACATATGATTCAAAAATGATATTAAGAGAATATTACAAAAAGTTTTCAAAAGTAATTAATGTAGCAAAAGCTGGACGAGATAAGATGATTAGTGCGGGATTTGACCGTTCAATGTGTGATTATTGTTATAATATTATTGATGAAATTCCTATTATAGAAGCAGCTAAGGATGCTTGTCCTATTACGAAAAGCCATAAGTATAGCGTTGTAACTGTTGCACGATTGGCTCCGGACAAAGCTTTTATGCGTTATTTGTCATGTATTAAAGAAATTGTAAAAAAAATTAAAGATGTTGAGTTTTGGATTATTGGCGGTGGCAGTGAAGAAGAAAAGATGCGTCAATATATAAAGGCTAACTCTTTAGATGAATTTGTAAAAATGCCAGGAAAACAGAAAAATCCATATAAGTTTGTAAAGGCTGCCGATTTATATTTTTGTTGTTCTTATAGAGAAGGTTTTAGTACTTCATGTCAAGAAGCAGCTTTATTAGGTATTCCAGTTATATCAGTTAACGTTGATGGGGCACAAGAATTGAAAGAATTGTCTAGATGTGGTGAAGTGTTGAAAAATGATGAGGTTGACATATGCGAAGGCTTGACAAAAATTCTCGAAAATGAAAAACAAATAAAAAAATGGAAAGAGCAAGCAGTAAAGTCAAAAGAAGTATTTTATAAAAGTGAAAGGGTAAAACAAGCAAACTCTATATTAGAGGCTGGTATGGATAATGCTTAGAAATGACGAGATTGGAGTGAAAAACATATATAAATCGCCAGTTATGTTTTCGGTTGATGGATTTAAGTATTTTATGTTAACGTTGGCAATTACATTAATAGGTTATTTCTGGATGGGATATTTGAGCTTTAAAGATACGTCATATGATTCAGTTCGAATATGTACATTTATTGCAGTTGCTCTAATGAGTATTGAATATATCAGTTTTGCCAAGTTTTCTGGCAGTTATGTATCAAATTATGCACTATTTTTAATTGCATTTATTATTTTTAATTTTGGGCTTTTTTTAGTGTTTAGCTTTGGGGGGGAATATAATTATTTCTATCTAATGCAATATGAGGTAGGAACGATTTTGAAAACCATACAATATGAATTTGGATGTGTAGGTGCTTTATTTCTTGCAGGAGCTTGGATAAATAGAATAACTCCTTTTAGATTCAATAATGTTAATATTTTTTCTAAACATACAATTTTTAATATTGCCAAAATGTTTATGTATGTAACTGGGGTTGTTGCATTTCTCCTACTTGCTATGAAAATGATGGCATTTGCGACAGGATATTATGAGGGTGCAAGAAGATTTGATGCTAGTGTGCCGTCTATATTGGGATTGATTGAATATTTTTTTGTCCCATTTTCAGTATTAACTCTTATTTATTCAGAAAATCGTCAAATGGACAAAATTATAGAAATGTTAGTTATTATTTGGTCGTTAGTAACAGCAATGTGTGGAGATAGAACAAGTGGTATAGCTGGAATTTTAATAATTATGATAGTTAATTTTCGCTACAAAGGTGAAAATAGAAATTCTATAAAAAAGTATTTGATTGGCATTGTGACTATTGTTTTGACAGTGTTTTTAATTGCTTTTATTAAGGTCTTTCGTGAGGGTATAGCTTTTTCAGCATCGGGGTTGTTTTCCATTTTTTCTGATGTATTGGGTGAATTGGGAAGTAGTTTTTTTCCACTAACATTGATTATGCGTGTGTGTCCGCAAAGATATTCATTTTTATATGGAAAATCGTATCTTTATTCAATATTAGCAGGATTTATTCCTGCAAGTCTTGATCCAACTGGAACAATTAGTATGTGGAATTCCAAAGCTATAGAACCATTAAATTGGATTAGTACAGAGTATGATTATACATTTGGAACAGGTTATTCATTATGTGCAGAAGCATATGCAAACTTTGGAAATTTTGGGTTTCTAGCAATATTTATTATCGGAATTATGGTTATAAAATTATTGGCAGTGACAAAAGAAAATTTTTTTTCAAAATATACGGCTACTATTTTGATGTTTGAATTTTTTACACTTCCAAGAAGGAACTTTTATTATGTAATAAATCATCCATTTTATTGTATCGTTATAGTTTCGATTATAATATTGTCGTTTGCATGCAAATATGAGCGGGGAAGGTAAACTTTATATGTAAAAAAATATATTTTTCGAACAATTTAATATAGCATCTTTTATGTCATTATCTCAAGTGTAAAGAATAAATATGTAATTTTGTGGTGCTTTTCTATTGTATTTTTTTGCTTAGTTGAATAGACAGACGGAGAATGGCTCTTTTTACATCCGTTTGGCATATAGTATTTTGTATGCTGTATGGTTTGGTCTTGGAACAATACTAAATATGACAATTAGTTTAAGTTGGTTATATATTAGAATAATCCCTATGTTTGTTATATTCTGGTTTGTTGAGAGGGTTAGTCTGAAATAAACAGAAGAGAAATAAGAAACCGAGGTTAATTAATGAAAGAAAAATCAAGAACGTATAATTCAATTACAAATAGTATTTGGGGAATGTTGTCAGCACTTGTTACAGTTGCCCTCAATTTTGCTGTGCGTATTTTTATTGTACGCGCTTTAGGAGAAGAAATTAATGGTTTGCATAATCTCTTTCAAAATACAATAAATGTTATGGCTCTTATGGAAACTGGTGTTAGCTCAGCAATGGTCATTCATTTATATGAACCTGTAAAAAATAAAGATGACAATACCATAAAAAAATTAATATCTTTTTATCGGCAACTATATTTAGGAATTGCATTTGCCTTTCTGACTGTAGGCTTAATTGTAGATGTTTTCTTTTTAAGAAGCATTGTATCAACAACGATTGATATGAAAGCAGTACATATTTATTTCTTATTTTTTGCGTTATCTTTTTTTGCAAATTATTTGGCTTATTATAAAAGAAGTATTTTATACGCTGAACAAAATAATCGTATTAGTATAATGTCTACAACTATTAGCCAAGTGATTTTTAGAGGAATGGCAATCGTATCTGCTGTTTTAACGCATGAATATTTGTATTTTTTACTATTTCTTATCGGAGAAAAAATATGCAGCAATGCGATCTGCAATATATATGTAAATAAACGGCATCCATATTTAAGAAAAATGAAGGCGGTGAAACTTGAAAAGGAGAAAAAATGGGCAATATTTAGGACAATAAAGCCACTTTTTATAAATCAAACATCAGTAACAGTACAAAATTCTGCCAATAGTATTCTGATTAGTATGTTACTAGGAAATATATCTATTGTTGGTTATTATGGTAATTATCAACTTGTTATTAGTACAGTTCAGTTATTGTTTAGTCAAATGGGAGGCGCATTTACATCTAGCTTTGGTAATTTGGCGACAGAAAATGATAAAAAAAGAATGTACAGTGTATATAGGAAGAGCTGCTTTGTTATGAATTCCTTAGCGTTTATTTGTTGTGCAGGATTTATCGCATGTATTCAAGATTTTATATACATAGTTTTTGGATCAAATTTTGTTTTAAGTTTTTCTTGTGTGTTGATTTTGGTTTTTAGTATGTTGATATATTTATTGGATATTCCAATTATTTCAGTTCAAAATGCAATGGGACTTCATAGGTGTGACGCAGGAGTGATGATTATACAAGCCGTTTTAGCAATAGCGTGTGGTTATGGTGCTGGAAAGGTTTGGGGAATGGAAGGAATATTATTGGGACTTACTATACCAACAGTTATTTTTACATTTATTCATAAAGGTATTGTTATAAGTAAAGTTGCATTCGAAGTTACTTCATACAAGTATTTAAAAGATATGGGAAGCGACTTAATAAAAGGAATAGTGATTATTGGAGTTATTTCGGCTATCTGTAATTGCATTCCAGCTTGGAATCCAGTGATAGCAATGATTCTGAAAGGAATTCTATCTGTGATAATTTCAGGAATTTTGATAATAGCATTTTCATTTAAAAGTGAATATTTTAAAGAAACATTAGCTATGTTGATGCGTGTATTAAAACTTCAGAAATAAAGTGAAAAGGAGTACATATAGTATGAAAAGAGTAATAACCTATGGAACATTTGATTTATTACATTATGGGCACATTAATTTGTTAAAAAGAGCAAAAGCTTTGGGTGATTATCTTATTGTTTGTCTCTCAACCGATGAATTTAATTGGAATGAAAAACAGAAAAAATGTTATTTTTCGTATGAACAAAGAAAAGCATTATTAGAGGCTATTAGATATGTAGATCTTGTAATACCAGAAGAAAAATGGGAACAAAAGAAAACAGATGTTCATGAATACCACATAAATACATTTGTTATTGGCGATGATTGGAAGGGAAAGTTTGATTTTTTGAAAGATGAAGGATGCGAAGTAATATATTTACCTAGAACACCAGAAATCAGTACAACACAGATAAAGAAAGATTTGAATAATAAAAAGTAATGGATTATAGGGGGGAAGGAGTGGATCGTAGTGACATATAAGGAATTTAAGGACGCAGTTCGGGTGAAAACTCGAGAAAAAATGAATATATATTTAGGAAAGTATAGAAACCGAAAGTTGTCAAATAAAAACGTGACAATTATTTCAAATAACTGTTGGGGTGGACATGTGTATCGCTATTTAGGAATTGAATATTTATCACCTACAATTGGATTATACTTTTTTGCAGATGATTATGTGAAATTTTGTAAAAACTTGAAATATTATATTGATCAAGAACTACAATTCATTTCTGTTGACGAAAGTAAACACAAAGATAATTTGGTAGAACGAAATACTATTTGCCCTATTGGCGTTTTGGATGATGTTGAGATAGTTTTTTTACATTATAAATCTCAACAAGAAGCACTAGAAAAATGGAAAAGAAGAAGCAAAAGAATTAATTGGAATAATATCGTATTTAAATTTTCCGAACAAAATTATTGCAGTATGAAGGAAATAATAGAGTTTGATAAATTGCCATATGACAGAAAAATTATGTTTACGACAAAGGATTATCATGTGAAATCCCAAATTTTGTGGGGAGGAATATGCATAAAAGGAGATATTCCTAATGATACGGTATTATTTAGAAAATTTATAGATTTAATAAAGTTTATAAACGGAAAAGATTGCAAAAAAAGGCAGAGATATGCTGGGAAAAGGCTAAAAAAGTTGAATAAAGCTGAGGTGTAGAAGGCATATATACTAGTGAATGGAGTTTTTGGATTATGAAACAAGTAAATGTGCAAATAAACAACAAAACAATCTTAGTCACCGGCTCAGCCGGTTTTATCGGAAGCAACCTTGTAAAAGAGCTTCTGAAAACAAATGAAGAAATAAGCATCATAGGCTTTGACAGCGTAAATGATTACTATGATGTCTCCATAAAGGAATATCGTCTTGCTGAAATAGAGAAGCTTGCAGAATCAAAGCCGAAGTGCAAGTATACGTTTATCAAAGGCAATCTTGCTGATAAAGCGTTGATAGAAAAAATATTCACAGAAAACAAGATCGATACTGTGGTAAATCTTGCAGCTCAGGCAGGTGTTCGATACAGCATCACAAATCCTGATGCATATATAGAATCAAACATCATAGGTTTCTATAACATTCTTGAAGCTTGTCGAAATCATCCCGTTGAGCATTTGGTTTATGCAAGCTCGTCAAGCGTATATGGAGGAAACAAAAAAGTTCCATTTAGCACAGATGATAAGGTGGACAATCCTGTAAGCCTTTATGCGGCGACTAAGAAAAGTAACGAACTTATGGCTCATGCCTATTCAAAGCTGTATAATATTCCGTCAACAGGACTCCGCTTTTTTACAGTTTATGGTCCTGCTGGTCGTCCTGATATGGCGTATTTTGGATTCACAAATAAGCTTGTAAATAACGAAACTATCAAGATCTTCAACTATGGAAATTGCAAGCGTGACTTTACATATGTTGATGATATAGTTGAGGGTGTAAAGCGTGTCATGATGAGTCCACCTGAAAAGAAAAATGGTGATGACGGACTTCCTGTGCCTCCTTACAAAATATATAACATAGGAAACAATAACCCTGAAAATCTTCTTGACTTTGTGCAGATCCTCAGTGAAGAACTTATCCGTGCAGGAGTATTGCCGCAGGATTACGATTTTGATGCACATAAGGAGCTGGTTCCAATGCAGCCAGGCGATGTACCTGTAACATATGCCGATACAAGTGCATTGGAAAATGACTTTGGTTTTAAACCGAGTACAAGTCTTAGAGATGGACTTAGAAAATTTGCTGAATGGTATAAAAATTTCTATAAGATTTAAAAAGGAGAGATTTTTTATGAAAATCGCAGTAGCAGGAACAGGATACGTAGGACTGTCAATTGCAACATTGCTTGCACAGCATAATACAGTAACAGCAGTTGACATTATTCCTGAAAAGGTAGAACTTATCAACAACAGAAAGTCACCGATCCAAGATGACTATATCGAGAAATACCTTGCAGAAAAGGAACTTGACCTGACAGCAACTCTTGATGCAGAATCAGCATATAAAGACGCCGATTTTGTAGTTATTGCAGCGCCAACTAATTACGATAGTAAGAAGAATTTCTTCGATACAAGTGCAGTTGAGGCTGTTATCGAACTGGTCATGAAATATAACCCAAATGCAATTATGGTCATCAAATCAACGATCCCTGTAGGATATACAAAGAGTATTCGTGAAAAGACGGGCAGTGAGAATATCATATTCAGCCCTGAATTTCTGAGAGAATCAAAGGCTCTTTATGATAATCTTTATCCGTCAAGAATTATCGTTGGCACTGATATGAATGACGAAAGACTTGTGAAAGCTGCTCATACATTTGCAGAGCTTCTCCAGCAGGGTGCGATAAAGGAGAATATTGATACGCTGTTTATGGGCTTTACAGAAGCTGAGGCCGTTAAGCTTTTTGCAAATACTTATCTCGCACTCAGAGTTTCATATTTCAATGAACTTGATACTTATGCTGAAATGAAGGGACTTAATACTCAGCAGATCATTGACGGTGTGTGCCTTGACCCAAGAATCGGTACACACTATAACAATCCAAGCTTTGGATATGGTGGATATTGTCTGCCAAAGGATACAAAACAGCTGCTTGCAAACTATGAAGATGTACCGCAGAATATGATGTCTGCTATAGTTGAATCTAATAAAACAAGAAAAGACTTTATTGCTGACAGAGTTCTTGACAAGGCTGGCTATTATAGTTCAAATAGCGAATGGAATGCAGATTTTGAGAAGAAGATCGTTATTGGAGTATTCCGCTTAACAATGAAATCCAATAGTGATAACTTCCGTCAGTCTTCAATACAGGGTGTTATGAAGCGTGTTAAGGCTAAAGGTGCGGAAGTCATCATATATGAGCCTACGCTAAAAGACGGAGAAACTTTTTTCGGAAGCGTTGTGGTGAATGACCTTGCAAAATTCAAGGAAATATCTGACGCTATCATCGCAAACAGATATGATCCTTGCCTTGATGATGTTGAGGACAAGGTGTATACAAGAGATATATTTAGAAGAGATTAAAAGGAGACACTGTTATGTGCGGAATTGTTGGATTTACTGGAAATAACGAGGCAGCACCGATCCTCTTGGACGGCCTGTCAAAGCTGGAGTATAGAGGCTATGACTCTGCCGGTATCGCTGTAAGAAACGGTGACGCAGAGCCTGAAATCGTAAAAGCTAAAGGTAAGCTGAAAGTCCTAAAGGAAATGACTAACGACGGAAAAGCTGTAAAAGGTGCTTGCGGTATAGGCCATACCCGTTGGGCTACCCATGGCGAGCCATCAACTGTAAACGCCCACCCTCATTGCAGCGACGATGAAAATGTTATCGCCGTACATAACGGTATTATCGAAAACTATCAGGAGCTTCGTGAAAAGCTTATCAAAAAAGGATATACCTTTAAGTCAGAAACTGATACCGAGGTTGCCGTAAAGCTTATCGACTATTATTACAAAAAGTACCTGGGTACTCCTGTTGACGCTCTTAATCATGCCCTCGTCCGTATCCGTGGCTCTTATGCCCTCGCTGTTATGTTCAAGGACTATCCCGGTGAGATATATGCCGCAAGAAAAGACAGCCCTATGATAATAGGAGTAACAGGCGGTGAAAGCTACCTCGCTTCTGACGTTCCTGCAATACTTAAGTATACAAGAAATGTCTACTATATAGGCAATATGGAGCTTGCAAAACTTACAAAGGGCGCAGTTGCTTTCTACAATCTCGATGGCGAAGAAATACAGAAAGAAATGAAAACTATCGAGTGGGACGCAGAAGCTGCAGAAAAAAGCGGATATGAGCATTTTATGCTCAAAGAGATACACGAACAGCCAAAGGTGATAAAGGATACTATCAATTCTGTCCTTACAGATGGAAATATTAGCTTTGAAAGCGTCGGACTCTCTGACGAGGATATGAAAAATATCCAGCAGGTGTATATAGTTGCCTGCGGCTCTGCCTACCATGTGGGTATGGTGGCTCAGTATGTTATCGAAGAGCTGACTTCACTATCTGTCCGTGTGGAGCTTGCTTCTGAGTTCAGATACAGACAAATGAAGCTTGCAAAAAATAGCCTCGCTATCATCATAAGCCAGTCGGGCGAAACTGCCGACAGCCTAGCAGCTCTCCGCCTTTGCAAAGAAAAAGGAGTAAAAACTCTCGGTATCGTAAATGTGGTTGGCTCATCGATCGCAAGAGAAGCCGATAATGTCTTCTATACCCTCGCAGGCCCTGAAATATCCGTCGCAACAACTAAAGCCTATAGCTGTCAGCTCGTTGCCGCATATCTCCTTGCAATGCAGTTTGCAAAAGCAAGAGGGGAGATATCCGACGAAAGATTTGCTCAGCTCGTTGAGGAGATCAATACTATCCCTGAAAAGATAGAGAAAATTCTCGAGGATAAGGAACGCTTGCAGTGGTTTGCTTCAAAGGTAGTGAATATAAAGGACGCATTCTTTATCGGCAGAGGTATCGACTATGCAGTAGGCATGGAGGGAAGCCTTAAACTCAAAGAAATAAGCTATATCCATTCCGAAGCCTATGCAGCAGGTGAGCTTAAACATGGCCCCATCAGCCTTATCGAGGACGGAACTGTCGTGTTCAGCGTGGTAACACAGTCTGCACTTTATGAAAAGACCATAAGCAATATGGTCGAGGTAAAGAGCCGTGGAGCAAAGCTTTTCGGACTTACTACCTATGGAAATTATGCTATGGAGGACGTTGCTGACTTCACAGTTTACACTCCAAGGATAGATAACCTTTTTGCGGCAAGCCTTTCAGTAGTACCGCTTCAGCTTTTGTCATATTATGTATCAGTAGGAAAGGGCTATGACGTTGATAAGCCGAGAAATCTTGCAAAGAGCGTTACGGTGGAGTAAAAAGAGAAAAATACTTACATCGCTGTTTGCGGTGTACATCTTTGCCGTCCTCTGGCTCACACTCATAGACCGACAGTGGGGCGAGCGTCAGGCTGAGCTTATGCCATTCTGGGAGGTGCGAAACCTTTTTGAGAACATAAGCATCAAGTATCTGCGGGATTTTTGGCTGGTACAGATATTCGGCAACATTGCAATGTTTATCCCCTTGGGTGTTTTGCTACCGTATCTTTGCGGTATCACGAAGTTCAAAAGCGTTTTCCTTATGTCCCTTGCCTTTTCGGCAGGTATCGAGATAACGCAGTATGTCACAGGCAGAGGGCTTTGTGAATTTGATGATGTTTTCAACAACACGCTCGGGGCATGCGTGGGGTTCACATCTTGGCGTTTAAAGATGAGATACAATAAAAAATACAAGAATGAGCAAAGTCCGTGGTAACAGGCTTTGCTATAAGGCAATATATTTTAGTATTGCCTTTTTGCAAGCATAGTACAATGGTCAGTATACAAGCTTCCCAAGCTTGGGATGCGGGTTCGATTCCCGTTGCTTGCTCCAAATAGCTGAGCAGACGTTTTGCCACGTCTGCTTTTTCTGTATTCGGTTATTGATTTTTTACAGATTTTATAGTATAATTAGGGTTGTAAAAATAATTGCTATCAATAACTTGGTTGGACTTTAGCACGTTCACTTCGTGCCGGAGATGTTCTTGTTCTCAGCAATGGCGAGCTTGTAACAGTTGAATGGGTTCAGCACGAGATTCTCGAATCACCTATCAAGGTTTATAACTTTGAGGTTGAAGATTTTCATACTTACTTTGTGGGCGAAAATGGGATTTTTGTTCACAATGGGTGTGGAGATGAAATTCCATGGTCTTCAAAAGAAGTAAAATCTGGTGCTGAAGATTTAGAAAAAGGTGCTTTATCAGTAACAGTTACAAATCGCTCTCAGGCAGAAGAGTTATTCTTGGGAATGTATCAAGGTGATGGATATGTCAATACATCTGGTTGGTCATCTAAAGAGGTATCTAATTTTTACGGCAGTAGAGGAGGTACATATCATTGGGATGATACTTTTGACAGCAATGGAGTATTGCAGTTCCATAGTGATAAGAATCCAGATAGTAAAACTCCTCATTTGCAAATACACCCTGAACGTGGAAAAGTTATAAGAATCTTCTTTGGAGCGTGACAGGTATGGATGCAAAAATGTATTTATTTTCTGGTGTTACAATGTCAGCAGAACTTGAAGCAAATGCTAAAACTGAAAGACGATTTATTACGGTTGGTGGGTATATTGATATAGGTGGTAGAACCTTTTCAATATCAAATTACAGAAAGAAATATCCAATTAATAAAGAAGATATAAAATTCTATTTTCATATATATTCTATTCCAAATTATTTTATAGATGATGATTTGGACGTTCATGAAAATGATTGCATTGAATATATTTATGTGGGAGATATTAATGGTTATGAGAATTTAGAGTGTGAAATTAAAAAGCACATTCCACAATTTGATGTTGATAGTTTAATTCCTATGTGGAAAACAGATGCTCCTATATAAGTAGTTTTAATAGTATAACGGCGAACTCGGCGTAGCTACGGACAGCAACGGTCTCTACTACATGAGGGCGAGGTATTACAACCCCGAGATCAAGCGCTTTATCAATCAGGACGTTATGACGGGTTCAATCGTCAATACTCCGACTTTGAACAGGTACGCATATGTCAACGGCAATCCGATACGCCTGAACGACCCGTTCGGACTAAGTCCGTTCTTAAATTGGATTGGGAATATTACAGGGCATGATATTCTTGATCTGCTTGGAATGCTTCCGGGTATTGGATTTGTATTTGATGGAATCAACGCTGCTTGGTATGCCCAAGAGGGAGATTATTACAACGCAGCTTGCAGCCTTGTGTCAGCATTGCCAGGAGCGGGCGATGCATTAGGCGTGTTTGCGAAAACAGGAAAGTCATGTAAACTTGTAACTGCATTCCATAAAACAGGATCAGCAGGAAATCTTATGATCGGCTCATATGAATTGGGAAAAACGGCTGATAAATACATAAGTGGAGATGCAAGTTTCACATGGGAAGAGATAAAGGGCGACTTATTTAAAGTTGCAATGACAGGAACGTCAATGTGGGGTTCTGCAAAGGACTTTGGCACTTCGTATTGCTTTGTTGCTGGTACACTTGTGACTACTGAGGACGGACAAGAACCAATTGAAGAAATCGAAGTCGGCGATAAGGTTCTTTCGGAGGACGAAACAACAGGTGAAGTAGCTGTTAAAACGGTTACTGAAACTTATATCAATGAGACAGACGAGCTTATTCATATTGGTGTAAATGGCGAAACTATTTCTGCAACGCCAACACACCCGTTCTATGTTGATAAACTTGGTTGGACTTTAGCACGTTCACTTCGTGCAGGCGATGTGCTTGTTCTCAGCAATGGTGAACTTGTAACAGTTGAATGGGTTCAGCACGAGATTCTTGAATCACCTATCAAGGTTTATAACTTTGAGGTTGAAGATTTCCATACTTACTTTGTGGGTGAAAACCGTGTTCTGGTTCATAATATGTGCAAGACTTCTGATTCAGGAGAAATATTCTTGGATCAAGAGAAAACACATGAATCTGCACGAAACACGCTGGTAAATGAACTGGATAAAACAGGAACATTCACGAATGGTGCAAAACCATATATTGGACGATTAGAGAAAAGCTATGGATATGGAAAGCAAATTGGAACGCAATCTCTTGATGGGAAAGTCAGATGGAGGTTGGATTATGATGAAAAAATAGGAGTTCACTATAATATAGAGGATTTTTCTAATGGTAAAGGCATGAAAGCAATCAAGAAAGTAATTCCAATTGATATATCTTACGATGAGTACAAATCTATTATAGCTTTATGGAACTAAAGGTTGGTTAAATGAATGATGAATTAAAAAGAAAATATGAATTATTAAAACAACGAAATAAAAAAAAGTTGATGTCTTTGGAATTTGAAAGTGATGTTCTATTCCAAGAATGTAAAAATGTATTAAATAAATGTACAATTCTTTCACTTAATGAATCAAAAGAGATATTTTCTAAGTTTGAAAATTTCTATCCAATTTTATCTTCAGGAAGTATAGATTGGAAGAATTTCAAAGGAAGGTCAATAAAAATATCTAATGTTTCAGAGTTAAATGCTTATATTAACAAATTTTCAAAGTATTATATATTATGGGATAAAAATAATATCCCATGTATATCATGCAATTTTTGTGAAATATTAAAAAATGTTGATGATGTATTAGCTGTTTCATTTAATACATGGTTACTATCTATGGATTATAAAGAAGTAATTGAATTTTACCATTTAGGAAATATCACCATAGGAAAAATTAATTAAATCGGACTTAAGTATTAGAGTTTATAATTACTACATAATGAGCTGAAAAGTACAGTCTTTCATTCAACATAGCAAAAAGACAAATGATATGAAAAATAAACCGAAAAAACTAATTCATGTCCATATCATTTAAGAAAAGATTTCAGCTACACCAAATCCTCCATTCTATGTTGATAAACTTGGTTGGACTTTAGCACGTTCACTTCGTGCAGGCGATATACTTGTACTTTCAAATGGTGAACTTGTAACAGTTGAATGGGTTCAGCACGAAATTCACGAATCACCTATCAAGGTTTATAACTTTGAAGTTGAGGATTTCCATACTTACTTTGTGGGCGAGTGTGGGGTGCTGGTGCATAATGAGTGCCCGAGTCCAAATGGAAGAAAAGGCGGTACTGAACATCAGCAAAAAACTCAGGAAATTAAAGACGATATTAAAGCTAGAAATAACTCTTATCCTGATAAAGAAATGATGTTTGATACAACAGGGGGTTATAAAAATAAGCGATTTGCTGATGTCGTTGAGTATGATGGTGATGAGATAGTTTCTATATATCAGGTTGGAAAGGTAAACAAAAATGGTTTGCCTGTATCCAGAGAATCCAAAGCCATAGAGGATATTATGAATTCATCTAAATATAATGGCGCACCAATTTATTTTATACCATATAATAGCGATAGTGGTCCTATTATATATATGAATTAGTGAGGTTAATCATGGGTAGACAGATAAATTTTTACATGAGTGATAAAATGCGACAGGAGTTTGTGGATTTTCTCACAAACAAAGGCTTTTGTTACGTAGATGACGGGGTCTGTGAAGAGGTAACCTATATTGCACCGTCTGATATTTATAGTTCTTTTAAAGTGTACTTATATAAAAAAGAATTTGGCAAAATATATTTGCGCGATACGGGTATAGTAAAATATATAGATGGCTGTTATAATCCGGTTATCGAGTACATTATATCAAGACCAATCACCAAAACTGTAAAAAGAATCCTAAACGGAAGAGTATGGATGACATCTGATGATCTGTATGATGAAAATGCGGATAGAGAACTCATGACAAAAGAGTATAACAAGATCATTCGATGGTTAAAAAAACATCTTTTATATGAAAATATAGAAGCAGAAAAGTATACATATTGCAAGCATGGGGGATATACAATTAAAGAATATATAGATGAAGAAGCAATCAGAATGATTACTGAAGATGGATTTACATTAGGTTAAAGCTGTAGTATTGAAAATTTTTTCATTATTTGTAATTGCAGCGTAATAGCCTTACGCTGCTCTTTCTTTTTGATAGATATAATGTTCCTGTATAACGGCGAACTCGGCGTAGCTACGGACAGCAACGGTCTCTACTACATGAGGGCGAGGTATTACAACCCCGAGATCAAGCGCTTTATCAATCAGGACGTTATGACGGGTTCAATCGTCAATACTCCGACTTTGAACAGGTACGCATATGTCAACGGCAATCCGATACGCCTGAACGACCCGTTCGGACTAAGTCCGTTCTTAAATTGGATTGGGAATATTACAGGGCATGATATTCTTGATCTGCTTGGAATGCTTCCGGGTATTGGATTTGTATTTGACGAGCTTGTTCATATTTGTGTAAATGGCGAGACTATTTCTGCAACACCTAGTCACCCGTTCTATGTTGATAAACTTGGTTGGATTCGCTATTTCACTAAATAATGTAAAATAGTAGTATTCGTTCGGAAGTGGTGGAGAATGAACAAGCTCACATACATCGCCGCAACACGATCGTAGACAATTGGCTTGCCTATTGATAATGCTGCTTCTCTGTTATAGCCTCTGAGGCGATAAACTTTGTCGAGATTCTCCTTGAGCTTTCTCTCGCAGCGTTTAAACTCATCCTTGATTTCTTGAATATATTTGGCACGCTTTGCAGGATTATTTTCCATTTCCTGCAAAACGGCATTATATGTAATCTGTGCGCACATAGCCCTGCAATAGTGGAGTCCATCTGGGACGTGAGCTTCTGCCTTTGTCAACAAAAAATCATTGCCCATTTTTTCAGCACGATCAATATATTCTTTTAGCTTTTCTACTGCGACTATTCCTTTCAATACAGTACGATTATGCTTACCGCCCTTTCCAATACTATAAATGTGAACTGTCTCGCAGTCAATGAATTTTATATCATCGACTTTTAGCTTACCAAGCTCACGGCGCCTTAAACCTGTGGTCAATCCAACATCACGAGTTGTTTCACCCGTTTCAGTATTGTATTTTGTCGGATCATTCTTTAAATGAGCTCCGTGGCGTGGAGGGTGTCTAAATTCAATTGTCCTTCTTCCGAAAACTTTACAAAGTGCAGAAAGATCAGTGTTGAGAGTATCAGCTGATAACCCCCTTGCTTCTCGTACATCAATGTACTCCTGTATATATTTTTCAGCCTCGAACATTGTTAGGTGACTTGTCTGAAATTTTGCAGCAAGATATTTACAAAATCGTTTTATTACTTTAAGATATCTATTAAAGCTGCTTTCTGTAAATATTCTCCATTTATAGATAACTATTTCATCTAAAAACTTTTCAATTTCTTCATCTGAGAAACCTTTGTGTTTTAAATTCTTAGTATTGGCTCTCCTGATACTATTTTTGATTTTTAGTTTATGTTTCTTTGTACCAAAAAAACGCATTCCTGTTAATCTTTTTGTAAGAACATACTGCAACGTATTATGACCGATTTCTATTTCGATAATTTTACCTTCAATTATTCTCTCTACTCTTTTGAATTTATTCATCGTAATACTCCTTTTTATGGTTCTTGATTTGTGTGTGAGTGGGGGCAAGTGCGGTTGATACTAACAGTATAAAGGTGTTATTTAGCAGCACCAAAGGCCAGTGAATCGGATTATAGACCGACCACCAAATGAAGACGTATGTCTTTCGAAAGACATACTCAGTGGACACCTTTATAGTGTTAGTGGCTCTCTTACGCCGAACCTCGCGCTACTGGTCAGGTAGACTAATTGATCTAAAAAACAATTAGTGGAACCATTTTGGGAGTATTATATTTTTTTATTAATAAATTTGTAAAATGCCAAAAGCTTCTACAAACCGTATGATTTATAATGCAAACTATAACAAAGTGGGTCAGTGCATTTATAATAAAGATCTATGGAATAGACCTTTATTAGATTTTGAATGGAATAGGTTTCATATATGCCAATATTTTAAAAAACGATCATATATGCTATACAAGACGTTATTAGTCTTAACTGTTTATTCAACTACATATTTTTTACAAAACTGTTTTTTTTGCGTTTCCGAAAATCAGGAATGCAATGATGGACTTTTTAAACAAGTATTTCCTGTTGGAATTGCTGAGGTGATTTTTTTTGCCACATTTAGCAAAAACGACAAAAAAGCAAAAAGAGAGCCCACATTCTTTTTTTTAACGAATGTGAGCTCTCTATTTTTTGATACAAAAAAAGAGCATCTAAATGACTTAGATACACTAAACTTATACTTCTTTTAACAACTCAATTTTATCATATTTTTATTCAAAAGTCAATGCATTTTATCAATAAAATAAAAATTTATCTGAAGTTTATGCGTTTTCAACAAGGAATAACAAGCGTATTCGGATATAATGTACAAACTGATTGGCGGAAAATATCAACTATCTAAGTTGAACACTCATTATATAATAAGAATGACATTGAATTTCACTATTGATGGTATCAGCAAACGTGATACAGAAAATAAACAACTATTATTCGCATTAAAACGATATATCATCTTCCTTTGTAATATAAGAAGTAGTGCTTTCTTCTTATATTATAATGAGTAACTTATTCTTCTTTTTATTTATTTGCTTATTTACGTAGCTTTGTTTTAATATATGACTCAAACTTCGCATATAAAAATAACTATGCATCTAGAAAAATCAATAGTATATGCTTCAAAAGTAACTAAATCAAGCTGCTGTTAACTCTGTGCTGACCATTCGGTCAGGCGGAGTTCATTCTTTACTGTTGCGATCGTTGTTTTCATTATCTTTATCTCCACATCTGATTTGGTTTAAGTAACTCTATAGACTTTTTGAGTTCGGATAATTTACTCTATGGAGTTGCTTGAAGTTTATTATACTTGTTTAGACATCGGTGGGGTAGATGCGGAGAATTTGACGGGTACTATAAGGCGACGTTATTTTTATTTAAAAGTCTAAAATCTATTGCAATATATAGCCCCCTTGTGATATAATATAATTATGAAGTACAAATCTAACAATAATGTGGTCTATTCTTGCAAATATAAAGATGTAAAATGGGATTTTATTAGATACAGTACTGATAATGATGTACTCAAAGGAACAGATTACATATCAGATCCACATTTACAAATTAGTTATTACGTTATATCAAGGGGATGATAATTTTGAAAAAGGTATATAATTATTTTAAAATTCTTGCACTTGACATAACGATATACTTGTTAAGTATTTTGTTTGCTCTTATGTATAGATATGTATTTTCAAAGGTGTTAGATACTCTTAGCGGTTCAACGTGGGCAAGTGGAATTGCTTTGTTTTTTATAATCAACACACTTACGTTTCTATGTATCGTTATTTTGCCAACATTGTTTTATATAAAAAAGGATAAATTTGATATTATCAGTTTACTTATGACAGCAGTGATATTATTTTTATTATTCTCTATGTATACGCCACCATTTTTATATCTGTTTGTGTTTACCGACTCGATAACGGGTTTCTTGTTTAATGTTTTACAGATGTCTAAGCTAAAATCTTCGATTTTGATATCATTTCAATATTCGATAATAATTTTTCTTACAGCCAAAATTTATAGAGTAAAAGCAACATAAGCTATATTATTATATGACAGTACATTATACTAATAAATTGACAATTGAAAGTATTGCGATCAAATGGGAAAGCAAAACAGCTAAAAGTAATTAGAATAATAAATTATAGGAGGATAACAATGGATATTACAAAAAGATTTTCAGTTTTATTGATTACTGCAATAACGGCAGTGTCATTGGTTTCTTGTGGACAGGCTACAAGCTCTAAAGTTAGTTCTGATTCAGAAGTCAGCTCAGTTGTAAATGCCAAAGTTTCGGCATGGGATAATCTTAACGATAAGGAAAAAGATTTCTACAAAGGTTTGGAGGAAAAAGGTCATACCATAGATAAAGATACAGGCTATGTATATATCGACGCAGCAGGGTTTCAAGATGACTGGGGAAGAACTTATGGAAACGAAGGTATTGTAATAACCTATTGGTTTGGAAACGAGAATATAGTTCATATTCCGGAAGAAATTGACGGTAAGAAAGTAGTTAACATTGCAAACGCTGGTATGCGAGAATTTAGAGATACGAATGACACTTATCACAATCTTGGGTACATTGAATCTGAGATCAAAGAGCTATACTTTCCAGAGGATTTTCAGGAAATTTATTGTGCATTTGATCATTTTGAAACTCTGGAAAAAATCACGCTTCCAAAATCACAGACTGAAATACAATATGGTGGTTTCAGACATTGCATAAATTTAAAGCAATTTATTTGTCCAGATGATATAACAATTATTAATGATTTTGCTTTTAGTACCTGCAAGAGTATGACCTCATTCACGTTTAATAATGGTCTAAAAACAATAGGACAAGATGCTTTTAGTGGCTGCGAAAGCTTGGAAAAGCTTGATTTGCCCGACTCGCTGGAATCAATAGGAATACAGTCTTTCCAAGGCTGTACAGGTCTTAAAAAAATAAATATCCCGTCAAAGATAGACACTATACCTAAAAGAGCATTTTTCGCCTGCAAGGCTTTGGAGGCTCTTGTTCTTCCGGACAATATAACTACGATAAACAGTGAGGCATTTGCACGTTGTAACAGCCTAAAGGAAATCTACATTCCTGAGTCGGTCAATGAAATAGCGGAAAACGCTTTTGATGAGTGTGATAGCTTGACGATAAAGGGAAAATCAGGCTCGTATGCTGAGGAGTATGCAAAGGAAAACGATATTGATTTTGCGGCGGAGTAATGAACGTATAAATAGGTTTAATTGATAACACCGTGTAGATTATATATTAACTAGTACATTTGATAGTTTTGTATTGTCAGATATACATAGTCGGAGGATAATAATGGATATTACAAAAAAGTTTTCGGTTTTATTGGTGACTGCAATAACGGCGGTGTCGTTGGTTCCTTGTGGAAAGGATACAAGCTCTGAAGTTAGCTCAGTTACCAATGCTAAAGCTTCGGCATGGGATAGTTTAAATGACGCCCAGCAAGCATATTATAAGGGGTTGGAAGATATCTGTTAGACAAGAGCTTTTTTACATGATGGAATTGAGGTGACATAATTATGGCTAACAAGGCATTATTTTGGTATAACTACAAAAGATTTGTTGACGAAGGCACCATTAAGCCGCTGTCTCCAAAGACATTTGCATTGTCAGGATTAATAACGGTTTGTGGTCTTGTGCTTAGTCTAACAATTTATTGTTTGGTATTTCCTGATAGTTTTGTTGGAGAGAATACACCTATTAAACTGTTTTTCTGTACATTGTTTTATATGCTTGGTACGCTTGCCATGATCGGCGGAGTGTACTTTGGTATATCGCTTGTTGTTACAAGGTTTATACCAACCAAAAGTAATAGACTTGTACTTAGATGCTTTATGTATGTAATTCAGATAGTGTTGTTTCTTCTTGTTTTTATAGGAGGTTTTGAAAATTATTTTTCGGTTTACGGTATTAGTTCTTATTCGGACGACATTAAAGCAATAAAAAGTGATTATGTAATGATGGTGAACTCTGCAAAGGATATGTTTTCAGATACTGAAACGCTTAAAGATGTACACTTCGATACTATGTCGTACTTATACTTTGAAAACCAAGGAAGAAATGCTGTGTATATTGATGCCGTTGACGATAACGATCGTTATACAAAACTTATGATTTCTCCCGGTGACAAATCAAAGATTGATTTCTCGGCGTTTTATGACGTAACTTATTATCCTAATACGATGACGATAAGTAGTTTAAATATTGTAGGAGAATATGACGCTACAGAAGAAGCCGAAAAAAAAGAGCAAAATGAAATTACGGAGTTATTAAATGAATTGCTTGACATGGATATAGAAATAACTCTTGAAGTAGATGAAAAAGGAACAGTATTTATTAATCGTCCGCATATACCTTATTATGATGATAAAGAAGATATTGGGGTTGTTCCTCTTGATCGTAGCATCAGTCTGTATGTAAAAAGAGATGGAGAATTTTATGGAAATTGGGACTTCTCAAAGAAAGAGTGGATTAATAAACTGACTTTCTTAAAAAGTAATAGAAAGTATGGAAATTATGAAATAATACTTGCTTTCGGATACAATGAAACAACAGGAGAATATACTCCCATTAGTAACACGATTGAATACACGGTTAAATAATAAGAAGGAAAAACAATGACCCAATTCACAAAATCATTTCTATGGAGATTTATACTAGATATAATTCTACTTGGAATTTTCGTAAGACTTTTGCAGAACATTATCTTGGCGATTCTGTCAAGAAGTATGGAAACTTATTCGACCCCGTTTCTAGTTATTGAAGCAGTTGTCGTATCGGCAATCAGTATGCTATTTATCTGTTTTATTACATACTGGAATATCGGCGTTATTTCAAAGAAAGGTTGTAATGATTATCCGACTGATTCGGATAAATGGTTCAGAATTTTGCGTTCATCAATAACGGGATAAATTTGATCTCAACCATTATCACTTTCATTCAATGGATGGGAAAAGTAGCCGAACAAAACGCCAGACTAGACAGGTACGCTGAGAATACATATCTTACAGAGGCGGTGGAGCGTTCTAGACGGCAGATAAGTAGTATTTGGATTTTGGCACGTTTATGTACAAAAAAAGCAAAGCCCGTGATGAACAGGCTTTGCTTTTTGCACATAAAATATATTATTTTACCAAGTAATGTAGAATGGTGGTATCTGTGCGGAAGTGGTGGAGTATGAATAGACTAACATACATCGCTGCGACACGATCATAAACAATTGGCTTGCCGATAGACAATGCTGCTTCTCGGTTATATCCTCTAAGTCGATAAGGTTTGTTAAGATCCTCCTTGAGCTTTCTCTTGCAACGTTTAAACTCGTTCTTGATTTTCTGAACGTATTCTGCACGCTTCGCAGGATCATTTTCCATTTCTTTTAAAACTGCGTAATAGGTATTCTGTGCACATATTGCTCGACAGTAATGAAGTGCATCTGGAACTCGTGCTTCGGCCTTTGTTAACAAAAAATCACTACCTTTCTCCTCTGCTTCTCTAATGTATTCTTTTAGCTTTTCCACTGCAACAATTCCTTTCAATACAGTACGATTATGCTTGCCACCCTTTCCAATACTAAAAATGTGGACAGTTTCGCAATCAATGAATTTTATATCTTTGATTTTCAACTGAGCAAGCTCGTTGCGCCTTAAACCAGTTAGTAACCCTAAATCACGAGCTTTTTCTCCCAATTTAGTATTATACTTCATTGGCTCGACTTTAAGACAAACCCCGTGGCGAATTGGGTGTTCATAATCACCCATGTATTTTCCGAAAGTTTTACAAACAGAAGCCAAGTAATCATGAATAGTGTTGCTGCTCCTGTTTCTTTCCTTTAAATCATCGACGAATTCTTGAATATGCTTTTCGGCTTCTTTTAAAGTTAGATATGAAGTGTAATATTTTTTCGCAAGAAAGTGACAAAACTGAATATTGCCTTCAATGTAGTCTATTTTGGTCCTTTTTGCGAAAATCTTCCACTTGAAGCAATTGATACGGTTGCAGATGTCATTGATCTCTTCTTTTGATTTTCCCTCCAATGCAAGTTTCTCCCTAACATTTTTTCGTTTTGAAATTGTCCAAATCTTGTACTGATGTTTGCTTTCCTTGAAAGCAGCCATTCCATTGAGTTTCTTGATTATAAGTGTCCTCAACGTGTACGTACCTACTTCTACTTTTATATTTTTTCCCTCTACACAAACTGTGATTTTATTAGTTTTATTCATAGTAATAACTCCTTTATTTTTTAGTAAAATTAAAAGCACTTGTTAAGTGGCTCAAAGTGCCAAAACTAGGATTGTTCCCAGTTCAAATGAAGCAAGATATCAATAACTGACACCTTTTTTAAGTGCCTTTCAGCCTTAGCACAATGGAGGCTGTGTCCAACTCAACGTTTGTAATGTGTTGAACCACCTGACTTCTTTGCAGCGGAAGTCGCGCTTGCGTTTTCCATATGGGAACGCATCCCATTCGATCTTTAAAGTGAACCGATCCACTTGGCTTCGTTGCGGCGGAAGCCCTCGCCCGCATATGCTGGAAGAAATATGCGTTTCTTTTGGCAATATTTTTAAGTTCTACAGATGTTTTTTACCTCATTAAAAAGATCAGTATTCTTATATAATCATTAAATTTACTGATTTTTTATAATGTATTTCAAAACATAAACCACTTTTTAGGAAACAAAAAAGCACACATTTTTTATCGACAAATGTGCGCTCAAATTTTTTTATAAAAAAAGAGTCCCCACTAATTTAGGAACTCTGTACTTATATCTTTTCTTTGTTTTAATAATACCATATTTCAAATTAATTTTCAATCGGCAGAATTAACAAAATATTGTCTGACGAATTGTGCATTATGACGCAAATTAATGTGTGCTTTTAACAAGTACAAATTAGTTGGTATAGAGAGAACATCTTTGATCTAAGATCAACACTCATTTTATATATAATATAATAAGGAAGAACGTAAATTTTCACTATTAATAGCATTATTGATATTGAGATACTATCACTAATTTTATTATTTGGTGATAGTATCTTTTTATCTTACTACTATATAGCATTTTGTTTATATAAATGAAAACGTGATGTTTCCTAATGCGTGCCTTTGTCAATAAAAACTGAGCCACTTCGTTAATAAAAAAGTGAGCCAGTTTTGATAAAAAATAATGAAACACTAGCGCGTCGATCCGCTGATTTTATCTTTAAAACAACATGAGCTATTGCTTTTTTAGTACAAACGTGATATGGAAAAGAAACAACTATTATTTGCATTAAAACGATATATCTTCTTCCTTTATAATATAAGAAGTAATGCTTTCTTCTTATATTATAATGAGTAGCTTATTCTTCTTATTTTATCTTATAACAAGAATAAGTAAACATACTGAGTATATATGCTAAAATAAAACAGAGCCACTTATCCTTATTTCTTATTTTTGCTTACTTATTATAGCTTTACGTTTATATAAATGAAAACTTGTTGCTTTCTAATGCATTATCTTTAAGAATTACAGCAATATTGCCAATCAAGTACTAACGCATTTGTGCGATCCGCTGATTTTATCTTTGAAACAACTTGAGCTATTGCTTTTTTAGGGCGAACGTGATATGGAAAAGAAACAACTATTGTTTTTAATAAAACGATATATCTTCTTCATTTGTAATATAATAAGTGGAGCTTTCTTCTTATATTTATTATAATGAGTAGCTTATTCTTCTTTTTTTTATTTATTTGCTTATTTACTTAGTTTTGTTTTAATATATGAAAAACAGTGTTATCATAATGCTTCGCCTGCAATGCCACTAAGAATAAGCTTATAAGTTTGTATAATCCGCTGATTTTATCTTTAAAACAACTTGAGCTATTGCTTTTTTTAGGGCAAACGTGATATAGAAAAGAAACAACTATTATTTGCATTAAAACGATATATCTTCTTCTTTTGTAATATAAGAAGTAATGCTTTCTTCTTATATTATAATGAGTTGCTTATTCTTCTTTTTTATTTATTTGCTTACTTATTATAGCTTTATGTTTATATAAATGAAAACTTGTTGTTTTCTAATGCGTTATCTTTAAATTACAGCAATATTGCCAATCAAGCACTAACGCATTTGTGCGATCCGCTGATTTTATCTTTAAAACAACTTGAGCTATTGCTTTTTTAGAGCGAACGTGATATAGAAAAGAAACAACTATTATTTGCATTAAAACGATATATCTTCTTCCTTTGTAATATAAGAAGTGGTGCTTTCTTTTTATATTATAATGAGTAGCTTATTCTTCTTATTTTATCTTATAACAATAATAAGTAAACATACTGAGTATATATGCCAAAATAAAACTGAGCCACTTATCCTTATTTCTTATTTTTCTTGCTTACATATTACAGTTTTATGTTTATATAAATGAAAACTTGTTGTTTTATAATGCATTATCTTTTAGAATTACAGCAATATGGTCAATCAAGCACTAACGCATTTGTGCGATCCGCTGATTTTATCTTTAAAACAACTTGAGCTATTGCTTTTTTTAGGCGAATGTGATATGGAAAAGAAACAACTATTATTTGCATTAAAACGATATATCTTCTTCCTTTATAATATAAGAAGTGGAACTTTCTTCTTATATTATAATGAGTAGCTTATTCTTCTTTTTTTATTTATTTGCTTATTTATGTAGCTTTGTTTTAATATATGAAAAATAGTGTTATCATAATGCTTTGCCTGCAATGCCACTAAGAATAAGCTTATAAGTTTGTATAATCCGCTGATTTTATCTTTGAAACAACTTGAGCTATTGCTTTTTTAAGGCAAACGTGATATAGAAAATAAACAACTATTATTTGCGATAAAACGATATATCTTCTTCCTTTGTAATATAAGAAGTGGTGCTTTCTTCTTATATATTATAATGAGTAGCTTATTCTTCTTATTTTATCTTATAACAATAATAAGCAGACATACTGAGTATATATGATCAAATAAAACTGAGCCACTTATCCTTATTTCTTATTTATTGCTTACTTATTATAGCTTTATGTTTATATAAATGAAAATTTGTTGCTTTCTAATGCATTATCTTTAAAACTTCTTGAGCTATTGCTTTTTTAGGGCGAACGTGATACAGGAAGTAAACAACTATTATTTGCGATAAAACGATATATCTTCTTAATTTTGAATATATAATATGTCATTTATTTTCTTATCTTATAAGTTGAACAAATATATCAAGTAATACAATTTTATTTATAATTATAAACAGTGTTATGGTGATCTGTCGTGGTGCTGCTTGTATCTTTTTCTGGGTACCTTTCGTTGATAAATATATATGCTTTCTTTTTTTTGCTATGTCAAAAAGCATTTGCAAGAATTCTTGGCTATCTTCAAATATCACTTTTTGCGCCTTTTTAATTAATTCTCTTTTTGTTATATTCCAGAAATCTGTATACTTTAAGGAATGTGTATTATACAAAAGTGCAACTGTCCAAATTTGTTCGCTTTTAAATTTGACAGATCGTTTTGATGTGTGATACAATATATTTGGCAAATAAATGTCAAAATGTAATGAAGTAAACATTATATAAAGAAAGGGGTTTTTGAATGAACAATTATTGTTTAACAATGTGGGCAGAAGAGCCGATAATATGCAGTGAGTGTGGAAAGGATATCGGGTGGGAAAAGGTAAGTATAGAACAAACACCTGTAAAGGTCGTTCCAGAGTTACTGCGGAGAGATATTGGTATAAAAGAGGGCGAAACCACCGAGATAATTTTAAGTGACAGAGAAATAGATGATATCCGAATATATTTTGAGGAACAACGTTCTTGGCATACTTTTGATATATATAGAATGTATGATTATAAAATGACACACCCTGGCAGCAGGATAAGAGCAAGAGTAACGTCTGTAAAAATGGAACTTGTTGAAAGACCAGACTTTGATAGGATACACAAGAGCCTTTTAGTTATATGTTCAATATTATGTATCTTATTTGTGGCATTAAAAGCAGAACGAATTTGTTTTATTTTAGCTTATGGTGTCTTGACCGGCAGTATAGCATTTAGATTGTTTCTTAAATGTATAAGCACAATAAAAGAATCAAAGAATGTTCTTCTTTTTGGCGGTGAACGACTTACGCTGTATGTAGATAAAAAATTAAAATGCGACTACTGCGGCTGTGAAATAAATCATCAATATGATCATAAGCACTCTATTACTTGGACAAGTGATCCGGAAATGAAACTGATAAAGCAGAAGATAAATAAGATATCAAAAACAAAGTGTACATATGGTATGCTGGATAGAAGAAATGATATTAAGCTTTTATCTTGTGAGGATATGGAGGATATAATAAAGCTCCAGCAGGATTTTTCTAAAAAAGAAAGAATAAAAAACGCTGAAGCTTTGAAAGACATAAAAGATATGATAAATAACAATGAGTGTTCGGCTTATCTTGTGTTTGATGAGGATATTAGTGAGTTTGAAAAAAGATGATCAAATAATATAAGATGCAGCTATTTATGTAAAATAAAAGGTATCACCGATGTTAAACTGACTTTCTTGAAAAGTGTTTGGATTAAAACTGTATCGTATACGCTAACTGCAAGCGAGTGAACATTAAGGAATACCACAGAAAACTCAGGCAGGCTCAGCACGAATTAAAGGTGTTCGTTGAGGAGCATAATGAGGTGCTGCATAGGGATCATAGCAGGGAGAAGTATTATGGCGGCGGTGTTGACAAAAACGAAAAATATGGTATAATGAATGTAGGAAGTGAAGCAATGTATAGAAAAGCCAGAGCAGGCTATATTGAGCCTATGCCGAAGAAACAGTTACATAAAATCGAAAAGGCGTTTAAGGCTCAGGGCGGTCTTATCCAGTGTGGTGAAGAAACAGACGCTTACCTAAAAAGTAAGAATGCTGAGGCTATCACTTACAATGACAAGACCATATTGCTTAAACAAAATCCAGGGAGAGCCAGCGTTTTTGAAGAACTTATCCACGCAACACAATATCGCAACGGAGAAAATGACGGAAGTTATGTTTTAAGACTTAATTGCGAGATTGAGGCGCAGAAAAAGCTTTTACGAAACAACAAGGCTTATAAGTTGACAGAAACTGAGGTCGAACAAACAAAAATTGCTTTGCAACAGTATGAAAGTGAATTAAAGGCATATAATGAAAAAGGAGGCGACTGATATGTTTAAAGTTCTTGATGTATTTAAAATCGGCGATATGTTGTCTGTTACTTTGGACGGCAAGTGTGAAATGCTCAAAAATGGTACAAAGTTGTACGATAAGAGTGGCAGGACATATGAAGTCGTTTCAGTAGCAATGACAAGATACAATGACCCGTCAGATATTGCAAAAAGTACAACTGTGCTGTTGAAAGCTTGCGATATCGAAACAGGTTCGGAACTCTTTATCGCATAAACAAAAAAACGGCATAAATAATTTTACCGCTTGACTAAGGTCGGGCGGTATTTTTATACCCCAATATCGGAACTAAGCACCTTAACAGGGTGCTTTTTCATACACAAACTAGCCATAAGGGATTTTCTCGACAAGGATATATATTTTCATTGTTACAAAAAATGTTCTGCTAGGTCAGATGCTATGAATATAATAGAAATCCACCAAAGGTGAGAATGAAATCCACCCCTATTTTGCGTGCTTTGCAGGCTAAAGGTGAGAATGAAATCCACCCCCTGTTTTACGTACTTTGCAGGCTAAAGGTGAGAACGTATTTCATGAGATGTGAAAGCGCATTCCACGAGATGTGAGAGTGTATTCCATGAGATGTGAGAGCGCATTCCACGAGATGTGAGAGTGTATTCCAACAGATGTGAAAGCGCATTCCACGAGATGTGAGAGCGCATTCCATGAGAAGTGAGAGTGTATTCCAACAGATGTGAGAGCACATTCCACGAGATGTGAGAGTGTATTCCACGAGATGAAATCCGCCCCACAAATTTCAACTATTTAGCTAAATATCAAACCATAGCAAAAATAAGAACAAATTCGTAAAGTATATCTAATAGTATTGTATTTTATACCGTCTTATAGTATAATGTACATATGACAAAAGCCGTAAACCAACTAAAAACAGGACGAATATATGAAGAAATTACTTATTACTATTTGTGTGGCAGTGGGCGTATATTTTGCATTTAGCAATACAATTGATGAATTTCTGTATCCAGAGAAAAGACCGGGATTGAATACATACGACACATACACCACAACAACACAGCAGACCACTACCGCAGTTACTCAGCAAACACCCATAGTCACTGATGAGGACGGATATGAGCCTCGTGACGACCGAAAGCCTGACTATGTTCAGCCTGCAGACCCCACATGGTCGAAAAGGACTTTTAACTGGACGAGCTATGACAAACGATATACCTTTGAAATATCAATGAATATTCAGGACGATATGTATGAATACTATCATAGTCTTTTGAGATACTCATATGTGAAAGATTATCATAACTATGTAAGTGACGACAATAATCACAAGTTCGTAAAACAGCTTGCAGACGAAATAAAAAGCCTTTGCGACCAATGCGGTTATGGCGAATCTGAGACTATAAGAGAAACTGCAAATTTCGTGCAGAGCATAGAGTATGTTGATGACATGACCTCAACGGGATATACTGATTTTCCCAAATATCCTCTGGAAACGCTTTATGACCAGTGCGGTGATTGTGAGGACTCGTCCATACTTTTGGGTGCTTTGCTTAAAGAGCTTGGCTATGGCTGCATTTTTATTGAGCTTCCTGAACACGTTGCAATAGGAGTAAAGGCAACAGACGATGCCCCCGGTACATACTATGATTATAATGGAAGCCATTATCTTTACATAGAAACTACAAATTCCGGCTGGGATATCGGAACGCTTCCTGATGATTTCAACGAGGAAAAGGCTAAGATATATGATGTGTGGTAAAATTTCAAAAGCCCACAGATGCGATCAATGTGATCGGGTCTGTGGGCTTTTTTATTATATTGTACATCAGAGATTTATAAAATTACAAAATAGAAATCTTGTGTCTGTTATTTTCTATCCTTAAAGAAATCCGCCCATTCGGGATTTTCTTTATCAAAAATCTGTTTCTGCTCTTTTGTTAATTTATAAGGATAATCATGGAACATATTAAATTCAGTGGTTTTGTCAAAGCTGAATATCCACACTCCGATAACTGTAGGGTCATCTTTCCACCAAATAGTATCGGTTTCTTTGTTTTTGTACCATATGTTTGGCACTGCAATTGACCTCTTTTCATAAATCACATTCTCTTGCAATTTCAGTACATTCAATCTCAAGCTGAATTATCAAGTCTTAGATTATCAACGCTGAAATACGTGGCTTCAAAAATTCAAATGCCATATTAATTTTGGCAAACTATTTTTTCTATCCTGCAACAATGCCTCTTATTATCATCATAACTGATCCTCCCTTCTTGCCGATTTTTTTGATGCTTTTATTATATCATTTTTCTGTAGCAAAAACAAGGTACAGAAAAGTTTATTGTATGAGAAATACACTATCAAATATCTCGCAAAAAAATATAAGAAAAAAGAATATATCATAATTGTGCAGAATTGGTTCAGTAAACTGTACTAAGCGGGTGCTATAATATATACAGAAGCTTGAAAAGGGAATAAAATCAAAAAACACACCGCAGATCATTTTGGAACAGTAAACAGAACCTTAAAGGTGCTATAATAAGCACATAAGGTCAAGACAGAGTTGATACGGAGGTAAGGCTATGAAAAAGAGCACAAAGATTTTTAACACAGAGGTCATTGAGAGATTGGCATTGTCAGATAACATTCCACAATTTGACGAGCAAAGAAATGGTACTCAGGTCATCATGATCGAGGAGGGCAAAAAGACGGTGATATATGATGATTATTCTATGTACTGTGACGCTGACGCAAGAAAGTGGAGAGTAGAGGCATACAACAGGACGGACGGCAGAAAGTATGATAGATTGTGTATGTGCAGGGGCGTTTATCCTACAAGAAAAAGGGCTATAGCTGAGATAGACAGATTTGCATACAGAGGTAAAAATCTGGTGTTCTTTGTCCTGCCAATAGATTTTACATATGACAAAAAGGCTATGATATGGCAGGGCGAGGAGCAGTATTCATGCGATGATAAGCTAGTCCTTGCAACTAAAAAAGAGCTTGTGGAAGAAAGCAAAAAGCGCATGAAATTCATGACGGACAGAATGGGGAGTGGAAGAATAAACAGAAAGAAGCTCACAAAAGCGGAAGCAGAGGCTCTGGCTGCGTTTGATGAGTTTCAGAAGTATCGTGAGGATAAGTGTTATCCATATGCTATCATAGGTGGCAATGCAGTGCTTTATGTTAGTCCGTACAAAAACGATTGGAAAGCCGAGCGTGAGTGCCTGGATATGAAAGGCGACGGCATAGACGGCTGTGTTTCAGCCTTTGTGTATAACAGTATCACCCCTGAAACAAGCGAGAAAGGAGATATTTTTTTCAAGATAATTTCAAATACTATAATTCGTGTGGCATAGTTGATTGACAGGGATATATTCCCTGTGATACAATATAATTATAGAGATAATTGTTATAGGAGGGCGAACCATGGCAGAAAAGGAAAATATAAAAGATAAGCTTGAAAATCTGAAAGAGGGGCATAGAAAGAGCAATAAGGATATCATAGAGTCGCTGTTTGCGATTCTGGGGTATCTGAAAAATAATACAGATGTGGACAATCCCACAAGTCAGACGCAAATGCGCAAGGTGGAGGAAATAAGCGAATATCTCGGCACAAAAAGTACATTTCACAACAAAATGGTAAACATGGCGATAGCCCTTGATTCCGCTGACGGCGTGACTTTGAATGAAAAACGTGACTGTAGATTGATGTTCGACTCAATAGACGCTCTTATCAAGGAATATGAAAGCGACGAGTATTTTGATGACGATGATGACGAACTGACACTTGCGGAGAAAATAAACTCTGTGAGAGGTATGTACTACAATCACCCATTTTCAAAAAGCGAGGTCACAGATCTTATAAATGCCGTGAAAATGTCAAAGGCGATAGACGAGGATAAAAAGCCAGACCTAGTTGAGCGTATAAAAACTGAGCTTGCTTCAAGCCATTATAAGGAGTATACCTGTCCCATATACAACACCGAAAATACAGATTCTCAGGGGCTAAGAGAGAATCTGAATACTATCCAGCAGGCGATCAGCAACAGGCAGCAGATAGCCTTTAAGTTCAATTATTATATCACAGAATATGATCTGAAAGCCAGCCAATATATACTCAAACCTGTTTTGACAAAACGCAAGGACACTTTTGTAAGTCCGCATTTTATCGTTGCCGATAAGGGCAGATTTTATATGCTCGGCTGTTTTGAAAGCGACAAGCCGAGATATACAGAGGGTAAAAAGAAGCTTTGTATATATCGTATCGACCTTATGTCGGATATCAAAATAAGAAAGATAGGCAAAAGCTTTGCGGCGGCAACAGGTGCTAACAACGTAAATAATGCCGTTCAAGGGAGCAGTTACGAGCGATTTAAGAACAATCACCTTGGAATGAGCTATGACAGCCCTTCAACTGTTACCTTAAAAGTGAGAAATCCATATAAAACAGGAACGAACAATCTTACTTTTATCCATGACAGCTTTGGCGAGGATTATAAGATAACAACGGAGAAGTATAAGAAGGAACATAAGCTCCCTAAAAATCAGACGGATTTTGAGATAGTTGAAGTAAGGACAAGCCCTTACGGCATAGTAAATTGGGCTTTGCAATATTCAGACAAGGTGGAGGTGATAGGACCTGGGAGCGTAGTCAAAAGCATAAAAGAGCGAGTTGAAGAACTCTGTAAAAAGTATAATGTGAATGTTTAGGAGGAATTTGTATGAAAACTAATGAGGAAATAACATCTTATGAGCCAAAAAATTTTAAGGAAAACTATAAGGCTTTTCTGGTAGATTTGCTGACAAAAGACTATGAGTTTTGTAAAAGTAGGGAAGCGGCTGAGAAAAAGTGTAATAAGATAGCGTTAGATCTTAGAAAAAAAGGTAAAATAATAAAGGATAGAAGTGAGAGGTCATACAAATTGTATATTGACCCTGACAATAAGAAAAATGATAAATTTTATAGTGACCTGTCAAATTTCCTTAATGCGGCAAGAATAAGTCGTAAAAATAATAAAATTTTGTCATTTGAAGCAAATGAAGCTCCCTACGGCATGATAACTGTGTATTATAAAGACAAATATGGTAATAAACAACACTTTACGGTACACTCAGACCAGTTTGGTTTCAGTGCAGTTCCATGTATATATTTTAGGAAGAATTATCCATTGAGCCGATATTTTGAAATGCAGAAAAATAAATCAGACAAAGACCCAGACGCAATAGCTGAATTTATTGCAAATTATGTTTACACAACAAGAACCATTGGTGGTTCTTTCCTCTGGCCTGAAACTTTGCATGAACAATATAATAAACATAGAGGTAATGGAAGCTATATTGAGGATAGAGTTGACTTGACTTTGTTAGAAATAAAGCATTACTTTGAGTATAGAGAATTGGACGATAAAAAGAATTTTAAATATAGCGGAGATATTCTTTTCTCTCGTTATAAAATTCCAGACGCTCAAACATGGTTTGGCTTCTTTGACAGCTTCGAGGACTATGTAGACTTCTTTATGTTCAACGATTTTGTAGAGGATATAGGCATAGGCGGTAAAAAAGAGTATATGCCTATAAATATTCTCAACGGAGAGCCTTTTGAAAAAGATTGCTTATATTACGAAGAAGACATTCTAAAAAATATTTGCGAAAAAGGTCTTAAAGACGTACTCGAACGAGTTATGAATATGGTCGCAAATAGAACAAAGAACATGGAAAAACTGATAGCTAAATACAACCAAACTAATGATACAAAAGGAGAAAAGCATGAAAATATACTGCATGAGTGATATCCATGGCTGTTATTCAGCACTTTGCGACGCTTTGGAGCTTGTCATTGACCACCTTGACGAGCCTGACACAAAGCTTATCTTTCTGGGAGATTATATCCACGGCGGCGAGGACAATATAGCTGTGCTTAAAAAGATAATGGGCTTGCAGAACATATATGGTCATAGGAAGGTGGTGGCGCTTCTTGGCAATCACGAGGAAATGGTGATGAGCGGTTTTTCTTCGGTCAATGAAATGCTAGGCAGTGGCGAATATGATGACTCTGATGACTCGTATAGATATTGGTTTGAACGTCTGCCGAGATACCATGTTGAGGGCAACACTATCTTTGTTCACGCAGGCATTGACGAGGATTCGGGCAATGCTTGGGAATACTGCACCGAGGATTATATTTTTACAGAGCAGTATCCCCACAGGCTTGGCAAGATACACGGACTTGACAAAAAGGTGGTGGCAGGGCATGTCCATACCAACACGATTTCAGGCGACCGCAGATTTAACGATATCTACTATGACGGAGCGAGTCACTACTACATTGACGGAGATGTGCTCAGCACAGGAGATATAAATGTTCTTATGGTAGACACTGACACTGATAAGTATTATAAGGTAACAGAGAATTACAATATTCCTATTGAGCCTTATGACAGTGAAGCTTGGTAGACTATTGTATGCCGTCTTAAAACCCAATATAACACTAACGTCCCCGAGTTTTCCTCGGGGACGTTTTTTACTTTGTCAACTGCCATGAAAAGAGTTAATTAAAAATTCAGAACTTTTGTTCGATTTTCTATTGTAAAACAGAAAGTTTCGTGGTATACTATTATACATAAAGGAAAAAGGTGGTGATGCTATGGAAAAGACCTATGTTGCAATAGACCTGAAATCTTTTTATGCTTCGGTGGAGTGCGTGGAAAGACAGCTCGACCCGCTGAATACAAACCTTGTGGTGGCTGATGAGAGCCGAACGGAGAAAACTATATGTCTTGCAGTGTCACCGTCACTGAAAAGCTTTGGTATTTCAGGCAGGGCAAGGCTTTTTGAGGTCATTCAGCGTGTGGAGCAGGTCAATAAGGAGCGTTTGCAGAAAGCTCCTAAAAGACAGTTTGCAAAGAAAAGCTATACCTATTCGGAGTTATCCGACCCAGCCTGCGAGCTTGATTATATCGTGGCAACTCCGCAAATGGCGAAATATTTGGCTGTGAGTGCAAAAATATACGGGATTTATCTGAAATATGTGTCACCGGAGGATATTTTCGCCTATTCTATTGACGAGGTCTTTATTGACGCAACGGGCTATCTCGGGCTTTATAACGTTGACGGACGTGGCTTTGCACAAATGCTCATTCTGGACGTGCTGAAAACTACAGGTATAACCGCAACGGCAGGCGTTGGAACGAATATGTATCTGTGCAAGGTGGCTATGGATATTGTGGCAAAGCATATCCCTGCGGATAAAAACGGCGTCCGTATCGCAGAGCTGAACGAACAGCTTTACAAAGAAACGCTGTGGGGGCATACCCCTATCACGGACTTTTGGCGTGTGGGCGCAGGTACAGCAAGCCGTCTTGAAAAGCTTGGTATTTACACCATGGGGGATATCTCACGCTGGTCGCTGGACCATTATCTTATAGGGAAGCTTTACAAGGTTTTCGGCAAAAATACCGAGCTTCTTATCGACCACGCATGGGGTATCGAGCCTACCGCCATACCTGACGTGAAGTCATACCGCCCCTCGAACAACAGCATTTCCTCTGGGCAGGTCTTGCAAGAGCCGTGTAATTATGAGCGCACAAGGCTTATCCTGTGGGAAATGGCTGATATGCTGTCCCTTGATCTTGTGGATAAGGGTGTTGTAACAAATCAGATCGTTCTCACTGTGGGGTATGATAAAGAAAGCTTGGCGGACGGTCACTATACGGGCGAGGTGGTTTGCGACCACTATGGCAGGAAGATACCAAAGCACGCCCATGGCACTCAAAATCTAGGCAGGCACACTTCCTCGACCAGAAAAATAATAGACGCAACCATGGCTCTTTTTGACAGAATTATCGACAAGACTTTGCTTGCAAGACGGCTTAATCTGACTGCCTGTAATGTCATAAGAGAAGAGGATATCCCCGAAGTTGAGAGCTATGAGCAGATAAGCTTGTTTGATATGGCGGAAGCGGCAAATGCTGATAACAACGCAGAAGAAAAAGAAAGGGCATTGCAGGAAGCAATGCTCTTGATAAAGCACAAATATGGGAAAAACGCCATTTTGAAAGGTACGAACTATACCGAGGGCGCTACGGCAAGGGTACGCAACCGCAGTATAGGCGGTCACAAGGCATGAAAGGTTGGGCTTACAATGTATGATAATTATTATGATATAAAGCAGTTTTCACGTCCACACTATGACGATCATCCGCAAATGTCTATATCAGACAGGGCGGCGCAGTTCAGCCCTTTTGCAGCTTTGACAGGCTATGACGCTGCTGTTGATGAAACCGCAAGATACACCGAAATCAGGGAGGAGCTGACCGAGGACGAGGTAAACAAGCTAAATGACGATCTCAACCGCCTGCTTGATATGCTTGACGAACGCCCTGAGATAAGGGTGACATATTTTGTTACCGATAAGAGAAAAAGTGGTGGCAGTTATCAGACCAAGACAGGCATAGTGAGAATTTATGACGGCTATACTAATGAGCTTGTTTTTATGGACAAGGCTAGGATAGCTGTGGAGGATATGTGTTTGGTGGAGTTTGTGGAGGAGAGAGGGAAAATACAGTAGAATAAACCTTATTTGCTGATTTTTCTTGACTTCAGATATTTGCCGTAATGTTTTTGCACTTTTTGGTGGTTATGCGGAATAAGAAACGGATAGCCGTCTGATGAGGACGGTTATCCGTGTTTGGGTATATTCAGTTACTAAGCTAAATCAGAATTTAAAGCTTTCTTAGATTATCAATTTCAATGCCATTTCCATCTGGATTTTCTCCCTTGTGTGCCTCTATCAGTTTTTCACAAGGGAAATCACAACACTTTCCACAATGAGGTAGAACTTGGCTTGCAGCACATGCATAAATCTCACAAGTGCCCCAAAATGGCTGTCCCTTATGCACGTAGCATCCCGTACAATTTTGCTCTGTTTTAAATCTACAAGAATCACAATCGATACCGCAACTGCTATAATTTGACATATCAATCTCACCTCCCACAAATTCTGATTTAAGCGAGAAAACCGTATTACATCTCACTTATACTCATTATACCAAACCGCCCCGAAGAAGTCAATCTTTACACACTTTTTCACGACTTTTTTTCATTGCAATATACCGCCAGTTGTGCTATAATCAGGATGTAGAGCAGAGCGGAGGTGAATCGCAATGGATAACGAAAACGAAGAATTAGTAAACTGTGTATTATACAAGAAAATCAAACGGGTGGAGAGCGCAGAAATCTCTATCAGCAAGACCATGATAAAATCGGCTCAACAGGATAATGACGGCAATTGATGATCATATTAAATGAATAGGAGGGTTTTACTTGACCGTTGATACAAAAGAGGTAGTTACTACTATAGCCTATATGATAGGCGTCCGAATGTCAGCACTGACCGTGAGTTATGGTGAATGTTCCGAGCTTATTGAGAAGCTCCAAGCCGATAAGGACGCCACTACGATAAGATATTTATGTAAGCTGCGAACAGTACTGATGCAGAAATTCAAAAAGACCGATGATCTTATGCGGTATCAGCTCAAAAATTTGCATAACATTGAATGGTACGATAAGGATAATATCAAACAGCTTGAAAAATGGGGATTTACCATTATCCAAGCGAATTGCCGTTCAGAAAAGTATATGCAGGATCTCACAAGGCTCATTAATGAAAATATCGACAAATGTTCTCATCTGTTTTACGATTGGCTGAATTGGGAGTATATCCGAGATCTGTTCTTTGTCCCGAAATATAATAAGAACGGTGTAATGAAAGCCGAGTTCAATAAATATATGGCGAATATCGAGCATTACCCATTTCAGATGTATATTCACTGGCAACCTGCCGAAGTCGGGAGCATCATCTATTCCGACCGTAAGTTTTTGAAGATCATCTACGGTCAGCATAATGACAGTTTCACCGATTATACGAAATATCGGGACGCAGATGATGAAACACGAAACAATATCTATAATTTTATCGACAGCACTGAGAAAACAGCTATAGCTGTCGATTGTGAGAACTCTGATCCATACAAGCTTTATAGTGTTCTGAAAGGCTTGAATCAGGAGGAGCTTGCTAAGATCGAGAAGATCACGCTATATGACGATCCGAACACTACCGCAGGCTGGGATTGGCTCTCTAAATTCACGCAGATACCCGTTGAACATATAGAGATCGACCGAGTGACAGACAGAAAGTCACTGGTCGATGTGCGAATGACCGCAAGCGTAGTCACTGACTTCTACCGTGACGGGATAACATCTTTTATTATTGTGTCAAGTGATTCGGACTTTTGGGGACTTATCGAGAGCCTGCCGAAAGCAAAGTTTCTCGTTATGTACGAATACGAGAAGTGTGGAACTGCGATCAAGAACGCCCTCGCACAGCACGGCATCTATTATTGTGCCATTGATGATTTCTGCACCGCAGGCACGGAGGAGTTGAAACGTGCCGTACTTTTTGCAGAGCTTGAAAAGCATTTGCCCTCACTCATTGGAGAGAACCCTCTGGAGCTTACTCACAAGATATATGAAGCCACAAAAGTGACCGCTACCATGAAAGAAATGGAGAACTTTTGCAATAGATATGTCAAGACATTGCGTCTGAAGGTGAACTCCGAAGGAAAATTCGTGATAGAGATCCAAACAATCTAAGAAAAACTCGCATGGCTTTCTATCAATATCATTAAGCTAATAAAATCAAAAAATAAAATTGCGTGAAAATATCTAAGCCCGGTGTATTTAAGGTCATCAGAAGAAAAAAGATCTTCAGATAAATTTGTAGCAATTACTTCATAGCTGTCATCTGATATTTTAAAGCGAACGATCCGTACAGGCAACTCATAAATAACAGTAGGCTCTGATTTTTTTTTTGAAGGAAGAAAATCAAAGGTACAGTTAAAACTTTTTTGCATAAAAAAAGACTTCATACTGCTGTGAAACAGTATGAAGTCTGAAAAAATCTTAGATCACCAGCAGTAGCATACAGAGTAGATCGTTACTGTGCCGTTTGCTGCACCTGCGTGGATCTGATCCAGCTTTCCACCGAAATCGGAAGTGCCGAATGCTGACTTGCAGTTGTTGTAAGAATACTTTGCGTAGTAGTGTCCGTTTGCTGTGCCTGTTTCGCTTGGTGAAACCTTTGCCCACTCTGCTCCGCCTGACCAGCTCTGAAGAACAAATTCTACCTGATTCTTTGTTCCTGAGTATTCAACGTAGAAGTAGCCATTTGACTGAATGTCATATGCGTTGAAGCTTCCGCCATTCTTTGAAGTCATTGCTGAAACAGCCTGACCCCATGCTGAAGCAGTTGAAGAACCCCAGAAGATCGATTTGTAATTGCTGCCTGAACTGCTTGAAGAAGATGAAGATGAGGAAGAACCTGATGTTGATTCAAGATACCAAAGCTGGCATTTTCCGCCCCAGTAGCTCCACTGGTTAATGTTTGCTCCGTCAGCTGTGTTCTGTTCGTAAACGTCAAGGCATGAGTAGCAGTCTGAGATCTTTGTCTTGATAGCATAAGCGTCGCCGATCTTTACAAGCTGGAATTTCTGACAGTCACCGCCGTGATACTGCCACTGGTTGATGTTAGCACCATTGTCCCTGCTCCAGTTGTATACGTCAAGACAGCTTTTGTAATTTGATGCACCTGTGTAAATAGTGTAATAGCCGTTTCCGTCGCTTACAAGCTTGAATTTCTGATTGTTTCCGCCTGTACCTCTGTACTGCTGAACGTCTGTGCCGTTGTCAGCCTTTGCCTTGTATACGTCAAGATACTTGCCACTGAGTGCGCTCTTGATGTAATATGTTCCGTCAAGTCCGAGAACTCCGCCGTTGGAATCTGTTGAAGTTCCTGAAGGAGAACCGCCGGAAGAGCTTCCTGAACCGCCGTAAACTGAGCAGGTCTTAGAAGTTGCCTTAATTCCGTTTGAGCCGTTGATAAGTGTATTTCCCCATGAAGAAAGGCTTGAGCCGTCCCATGAGTTTGCAATGTCGAGGTAGCTCATGTCAGAGTTGTTGCCCTTCCATGACCAACCAAGATAGCCTACGCCCTTGCTTGTGCAGTAGCTCATGATAGTAGCCTCATCAACGTCGCCGTTTGTGTGCTGACCGCCGAACTCGCCGATAACAACAGGCACACCGATGTTGAGTGCGTTATCAATGTTGTTTCTTACAGTTGATGCGTTTCCGCCTGCGTATTCATACATATGAATGGAGAATACGGTGTTCTTCTGTGAGTCTGCGTTGAAAACAGACTTACCGTAATCCTTGATGCTGTCAGGATACTGTCCCCAGCCTGCGCAGTCTACCATAAGCATATTTGTAATGCCTGCGTTTCTTACAGATTGGATAGCAGACTTGTAGCCGTCAGCCCATGCGTTTCCGTTCCATGTGCCGCACCACTCGTTTGCGATGTTTACGATAACATATTTCTCAGTACCGCTGAGAACGCTCTTCATTTCCTTCCAGTAGTCAACGCACTTGTTAAGATCATAAGTGCTGTCGCTGCCTGTTGCGTCATGTACTTCGAGAATGCATATCAGCTTGTTTGACTTGCACCAGCTGATGATGTTCTTTACTTCCTGTGCGCTTGTTTTTGTGTACTTTGAGCCGTTTGAAAGTACGATTCTTACGGTATTTGCGCCGTTGTTTGCAGCACCTTTGATAGAAGTTTCAGTCTTCTCTGTGTACCATGCATGAGCAATGTTCACGCCACGCATAACGAACTTGTTTCCATTAGCGTCATAGATACTGGTACCGCTTACATAAAATCCTGATGCCGCCTCTGCGGTCGGTGTTGTCATAAAACCGAAGCAGATTATTACGGCAAACATTACAGCAACAAAAGTCTGTAATGCCTTTGCAGAAAAAGTTTTGTTCTGTACCATAAAAAAGCTCCTCTTGTCCAATTAATTTTTAAATACCGGTATTCTAAGGCAGCACTGCATTATCCTTGTGCGTTGCTGCCTTAACTCTGTCAACGTAAAACATTATATTATTAAAAGTAAAATAAGTCAACTTAAATATTTAAGTAAAACGTTTACACAAATAATTTTCGTATTTTAGCACAACTTTTCGTAGGTTAATTGAACAATATGACTAATTTTTATCACATATGCAGTATAATATGTTGTATGTACACAAAACTCTGCTTTTAAATTTCAGAAAATTAAGAAACTTTTTGAAACAAAAATCGGTATATACGCTGCGTTGAGCATATATACCGATATAAAATTTCCTTTATATTGATTCTATCAAGCCGTCAGAATATATCTTTTTTTGTTCTCGTACAAATTCAGAGATCATAATCAGACCTCCTTATTCTTGTGTGGTATCACCGTATTTTACATCCTCCACTTCACGATCTAACTGAATGTCATGAGGCTTTCTATTTGTTGTATTTTATCTTGACATTGTCACATCTTTGTGATAAAATTAGTAATATGTGAGAAATTATAGTGGAAAGGAAAAAATAATATGAAGTTATTTAAGCGGACGCTTACGACGGCAGTGGCAGTGTGTCTTGCACTGCAAAGTGCAGTGGTATGCTTTGGAGCTGAGGCAGAGGAGCAAATTCCTGCTGGCGGAGAGGAAGTCGGTCTTTATACGTCGGAGAACGATGAAGCCATTCAGCTGACGGAGGATATGTATAGCAGTTGGTATGAAGGCGATCAGACGTATGACGGCACGGAAAAGACGCTTTATGGCTATTCTCTTAAGGACAGCAACAACTATTACCGGCTCACTGAGGACGAGGACTATGTTGTTACTTATGAGAACAACATAAACGTAGGTATAGCGACGGCTACTTTCACTGGTATAGGTAATTACACAGGAAGCTTTACGAAGAATTTCAATATCGTGCCAACTGATATTTACCGTGCGAATATTAACTACGAGTATGAGCAGAGCTATTGTGCCGGTAAACCTGTTCAGCCAAAACCTATTGTTACATACAATGATATTGTGCTTGCTGAGGGCGTTGACTATGAGATTGAATATGAGGACGACTGTGGCGAGCTTGGCTGGCATTATGCTTATATTAAAGGTATCGGCAACTTTAATGGAACCGATTCCTTTGAGTATAGCGTTGTAGAGGCTGAAATATCCAGCGAGAATATTTCTGTGGATACTAGCTGCACCTACACGGGCTACGCTCAGACTCCTGCACCTGTTGTTACAGTTAGTGGTGAGGTGCTAAGACGTGACGTTGATTATAATGTATCATACACAAACAATGTGAATGCCGGAACAGGCTATATGACCATAGAAGGCATGAACGGCTATACAGGATATGTGACAGTGCCTTTCACTATCAGCCCGAAAGCTGTTTCTGAGGTCGAGATACTAAAAATAGCTGATGTGGATTATACCGGCAAAGTTGTCAGACCGAGCCTTTTTGTCAAGGCGGATGGAAATATGATCAAGAGTTCTGACTATACTGTAACATATTACAATAACATAAATATAGGCACTGCGACCGCTGTTGTTACTCTTGGCGGAAACTACGAAAGCAGGTACCCTGTTTCGACAACATTCAAGATCATCCTTGGAAAGCCAAAGGGATTTAAGGCTGTCGCTGACTCTACCACTTCTGTAAAGCTTAGCTGGAACAAGATCGGCAATTGCAAATACAGGGTTTATCGCTATGATCCAAAGAAAAAGACCTACAAGCGTCTGACGGTCACGAGTTCCACAAGCTATACTGACAAGAAGCTTTCAGAGGCAACGAGTTATACTTATGCCGTAAAGCTTGAATACAACTCTAAGACCGGCCCTTATATAACAGTAAAAGGCAACACGAAGTTATCCACACCGAAAATGACGGTAAAGGCTTATAATAAGAAAGTCACAATAAGCTGGAAGAAGAACACAAAGGCTGATGGATATCAGATATACTGGTGCAAGGGCGATGAGTGGACTATCCCACATAACGATTACTATAGTATGCCAAAGGATTGCTATAACGATTATGTTCAGCTCAAGAAGATAACAAAGAACAGCACAACCTCCTATACAAAATCAGACCTTTCAGGTTCAAAGAATTATCACTTCAAAATGAGGGCTTATAAGACCATAAACGGAAAGGTGGTTTACAGTAGCTGGACGGGTATCCAATGCAAGATAAACACTGTTTCAAGACTTAATGCGGCAACAAAGAAGAGCCACAGCACTTATAAGATCTACAACGTTCAGGGCAAGAAAACAAAGACCTCAACGCACACTCTTACGGCTGAGGAGAAGAAGATACTTAAAAACTTTGCCTCAAAGCATTTCAAGAAAGATTGGTCGGCGGCAAAGAAGGTCGAATATACTGCGGACTGGATAAGAAAGAATTTGAAATATGGCAGGATACCGACAGGCTCGCATAGCAAGAATATCTTTGTTTACAAAGAAGGTCAATGTTCTGATTACAATGGCGCACTGGTGGAAATGATGGTTTATCTCGGCTATGACGCAAACCTTGTTATGGGCAACCGCAATGGCGGCGGACAGCACTTCTGGGGCGAGATAAAGATAGACGGAGTGACTTATCTGCTGGAAGTCGGAGAAAAGGTCTATGACAGCCCACAATGGAATTACAAGTGGCAGTTTATGTGCCTTAAATATTCTGAGGCTGACGGCGGTTACAAGAAAAACGGAAAGCTATACTAAAACAAAATGCTCTGCGGAGAGTGTGATTCCGCAGAGCATTTTTTCGCTTTAATAAGTTTGCGATACCTAACTTTTCAGTCGCTCTTTTTTGTTTTATAATGGCGAAAAAATCTTATGATACTTCTTGCCAAATCCCTTCCAATATATTATAATGTATTTAGAAGATCATATTTGAAAGGAACATATGGAAAATGAAAAACATTGTTACAGCCCTGATGCAGTTTGTGATACTTGTGGTCGCACTTATCATTGTGACCTTTGCTATACCTAAGATCGCAGGAAACGATGACAGATATGATAAGTACATAGCTGAAAACTCAAAGCAAACCGTCACTGTGGGAAGTGCCTTTGGCGTTGTCAAAGACGGTGAAAAGGCTTCATATACTGATATTGATAACAGCCTGAAAAATATCTTTAGTAAAGTGACTCCGCTGCAAAAGCCTGTGAATAAAATCCTGAACAGGCAGATAAGCTTCAAGCAGGCAAAATATTTTGAATACTATTGGCTCACTGCACTTATCTCAGGCGTGCTTTGCTGGATATTTGCAGCAGGCTTTCCGTTCAGGATAGGGCGAAAGGGCTTCAATGTGTTTGGTTCTGTGTATAATAACTTTTCAAAAGTTGTCCTTCTTGAAGATGAGATGACCCGTGAGGAATACGAGGTCGATCTAGGTATGACCATATGGGGACCTTTGTGGATAATCCTTATTGCCCTGCGTGCGACCTTTGCTATTACATGGGGCTTTATTCTGCCTTTTGTGATAGCCGCCAATCTTGCCATAGGCATTATAAGAATAGTTGGAAATGTTATTATCGTCAGCGTCCGTGGTGCTGCCGCCGATGCAAAAAGGCACAGCCTCTCGCAAAAGCTTGACAAAACGACCTTTTCTATTTATCCTGAGGGCGGATATTTCAGAGTAGAACAGGATCAGGACAATGGTCAGGGCGTATATGTGAAAAATTATTGGAACGCTGTTGCGGCAAAGGCATTGTTTGAAAGCGAAGCCGGAAATAAGTCTTTCAGCAAGGAGGATTCTGAGGAAAACATTCTTCGTGGAGATATAAAAGAGAAGAAGTTTTATGAAACATATCGTTTGCTCAGCCGTATAAAGGGTCTTTTCAATAATGATATCAAGAGTAAAAAAGCAATTATCACCGCTTCATTAAAGAATAAAGAGGGTGGCTATGAATACAGATTTATTGCCGACTCAGAATTATACCATGTTTATATGGTGGGTGATGAAAAGGCAGAAAACCTTAGCCATAAGGATCTGAAAATAGATTTTAATGCCGCAATGCTTCTTGACCTGCTTGATTTTGACCGAAAGGGTCAAAGATATGATCATAATGATTTTCTTAATTTGTATTACGCTGATAGTGATGAATTTACGGCTAAGCTTATGAATTATAATCATAAGCTGATAACAAAGTTTGGCAGAAACAGATATGACGAGTATTTTGAACAGCACAAACAGCAGATAATCGAACACCGCCGATATAAAAAGCTTTCGGCTGTGGGAGAGGACGATGAGTGAGATAATTAAATATTCGATATAATAATAAGCCTCCCACGGAATTGTTTCTGTTGGAGGCTTTGCTTTCCGCACACCAAATCACCCACCGCTTGTGCAACTTTTTTGCCGTTTGTGCAAATATTATTGACTTTTTGTTAAGGATCATAGATAATTATTATAAATATTCATGCTGTTAATTAGAGATGTTTGTTAAACAATGAAAATGAGAATAATAGAAAAACTCAGCGAAAGTGTTTCTGCAGACGATGAGCTATGATACTGAAACAGTTGAGTGAGCAATGGCGGACACTATGGCGGCTGTCATAATGTCAGATGATGAGAGGTGAAATATGGATAAAAAGGTAAAAGCTTTTTTTGCAGCTATGGGAATTGCCACGGCGTTGTTAGTGCCTGTTTCTGCATCTGCGGATAATTCTGACTCAGAAGTGCAGGTGAGCATCGACATTACTTGGGACTCATTGGAGTTCACCTATACAGACGGGCAGTGGGATCCTGAGACCCACTCATATAAAGGTGGCGGTTGGTCTGACAGCGGTGGAAATTTTACTGTTAAAAACAATGGCAATGTAGGCGTTGAAGCAAAATTCTCGTATGCCAACGCAACGGGCATGGAGGAGATAAAAGGAATTTTTTTAAGCCCTGAGATTTCAGTGCCTACCTCAGAAAGCCGAAACAGCAAACTTACTTTGTCGGGTAAACCGACAGAGCATTTTGAAAGCAAGACTATCGGCACTGTTACAGTGAATGTCACTACTGATGATTCGGGAGATGCAGGCGACAGTACGATAACAGGCTGGTATAAGGATGAGGAAACCGGCGATTGGTACTATTATGATAAGAACGGCAAATTGGTCACAGGTTGGTTTAAGGACGGCGGAACTGAATGGTATTATGCCGATGAAGACGGCAAGCTTGTCAGAGGTTGGTTCAATGACGGTGGAAATGATGGGCGTTATTCTGGTGATGACGGAAAATTGCACTCAGATTGGGTCAAAGTGAATGATGATTGGTACTATTTTGACTGAGACGGTTCAATAGCAAAGAACACCACTATTGACGGACGATATATTGGACTTGACGGCAGGTGGGACGGATACGGCGAAACACCAAATATGTAAGTAAAAAAAATCAATTATAAAAAAGGAGAACTCACTTATGAAAAAGACAATTTCTATCACAATGGCATTTGCACTTGTGGCAACACTCAGCACGGCGGCGTTTGCAGCGGCGGCTGATGACGCTGACATCAAAAAGGATATCGGCGTAAATGCAAAGTATGTTGAGGATATCAAGACTTCAAAAACTATCAGTGCCGACGTTGTGTGGGGCGAAATGGAGTTCACATACAGCGTGAACGGAACAAAGACTTGGAACGCTAAAACCCACGAATATGACATTGATACCAAGTGCGAATGGTCTGCAAAGGGCAATGATATAAGCGTTACAAACCATTCCAATGCGGCAATCGACGTTGATCTTACATACCAGCCTCTTGATGAATACAGCGTTGTAAAAGGCACATTCACAAATGACGAATTTACCATACCCACAGCCGAGGGCAAGGCTGTTAATGATGAAAGTCTTACAGTAAGCACGGCTCTTACCCTAAGCGGCGAGCTTTCATCAGATGTTACCGCTCTTACAAAAGTAGGAAACGTAGCGGTAAATATTGCAGAAGCTTCGGAAAATGCAGATACAGATGTAAAAACAGTTTCATCATATAACGACCTTGTTAGCGCAGTGGCAGCAGGCGGAAAGATAAAGCTTGATGACGATATCACACTGAAAAGCCGCATAAACTGCAAAAAGAACACTGTTATCGAACTCGACCTTAACGGTCACACTATCACAGGACAGATAATGAACAATGGCGCAGATTGTACTATCAAAAACGGCACTCTTAACGGCGATGAAGGTCCGATAATGGTGCAGGGCGGCACAACAAATCTTATAGGCTGTAAGATATCCACAAAATATACTCCTGTTTATGTTTCGAGGGGTACTGCAAATATAACTGACTGCACTCTTACAAATGAAGATGCGAATAAAAGCGTAGTTATCAATAATACAGGTACAGTAAATATCAGCGGTACTACAAATATTTCAAGTACGATCTACAAAAATCCAAACAGCAAATATCTGCCTCACGTTCTTGCAGGCACATATAATTTTGACCCGACCGACTTTGTTGACAGCGAGAAGTTTACTATAACTCAGAGCGGTGAAAACTGGATAGTTGCGGAAAAATCGCAGAGAAGATAATAAGTTTTGACGATTCAGGGGTCTCATGATGAATAAGCAAAAAAGATGACGGCAAATTGATAGTATCTGTGCTGGCGGTTTGCTTTGCGGTGACGCTGCTTGTTATGATATATGCACTTTGCAGACCGCAGACAAAGCCCAAAGCAGAGTTTGTTCCACCCGCTTTTGAAAGCGAAGCACAGCAGGGCGTGCCTGATGTTCCGGAGGAGCTTGGCTACAGTTCTCCTGAAAGGGACGATATGAGCTATGATTTCGCAGTGTGCGGAAAAAGGCTGGGATAGTATGAAGCCTGAAGAAAAATACGAACATATTTTCAAATGCATTTCCGAGATATGCTTTGATTATTTTCTGTCAACAAAGACGCAGGAACTTCTCAAGGTAAATATCAATAATACATTTTCACAGCTTATTGACGAAGTTGTCGAAGAAAGAAATCAAGAAATTCACGAGAGGTTCAAGGAAAAGGCTGAAAAATATATTTCAGAGTAATAGCTTTTTGACAAAACGAGCGTATACCGATTTGGTGTACGCTCGTTTTGATTATACCGTGATCATTATTATGGTACTATAAGTGCCGTTTGCTGGATTATAAATAGTTTGATATGTGATAAATAACGTTCTAGACGTAACGGTAAAAGCGTGTTATACTATAAATATAGAGAAGATGCGTATGAAAGACGAGGAGTGGGCAGCATGGAAAGCGGTCGTGTTCAGGATAGCTTTTTTGGAATGTCTTTTAATCACCAGATGTCCTGGATAGATGAAACTGTCTCACATATAGTTACACATAATTTACAACCAAAGATAAGGGAAGAAGGTAGAGAAGCCTATGGTCAAAAGGGCTACACACACGCTTTGAAAAGAATATTTGAAGTAATAAAGAGCGACCCAAAGAATATAACGAACCTAGATGAGATTGTAAAGGCGGAAAGAAAATTGAAGGACTATCTATATGATGGGAAGTTTTCAGATGATGAAATGCTAAGCTGTTGGGGTAAATACACACAAAACTATATGAATGAGTTGTAGGATATGTGATTATAAGAGGAGAGGTTATTTTAATGTCAAAGAAGAAGTTGAATATTCCATTGTCGGAGTTTATAAATTTAAAGGAGAAAAAACCAGAGGATATGACAGGCTGTGTCGTGCTATATAAGAATGGCGGGTTAGACGTAGCAACTTGGCATTCGCATGCCTACAACCCAGATGATGAGCCAGGGTATTTCAAACAGGGGTGTTTCTATATGGGGAAAGAAAATATAGTGGCGTGGCTTTCGATAAATGATTATGTTATTGACATGAATGATTCAGACTGATAATGGGGGAGATATGATGTACTTTTATCAAGTGCTCCAAAGCTGCGATGAATTTAAGGTTGTCAGCGAATTTTTAGCGATGATCAAAAGCTCTGAAAAATGCTCTGCCAATCAGAGGATAAGAGAGACTATAAAGGCTTTGCCTCAGATAACTCCCAACAAATCGGACAATGAAGTTTTATATATTGAGGAGCTTAAAGAAGCACAGGAAGAGGGCGAAAATTTTTATAATGTTTATCTGCTCGATAGATCGAATAACGAAACTTACAGCATAGAGGCGGTTCCTTGGGATGAGGTCTTAGGTTATACCGTCGATGAAGCAAGCATTGCAAAGTATGGTGATGTTAAATTCACAGCGTTGGTTTTATATGAGATGACGTATTTTGGTTTTTCTGAGAAACAGATACAGAATACTATCAAAGCTTTTAATGATGAGGATATTTTCTATTCACGTGCTTACCTTGAAAACGTTTGTAAAGAGATAAACTATATCACGGAAAAAGATATCGACAAGATGTATGACCTAGCCCAGACGATCGTCAGAGATCTGATGATATATCACACTTCCAGATATCTTCATAATGTTCCGCTGCTTGTATCTCTTTGTCGAAGAGACGTTATGATCACCGAGGTTGAAGAATATTCCTGCGCAGAGATACTCGAAGCGACTGAGCAGATAAACGATATCGCTGTCAGACTATTTAGAGATGGCAGACTGATCTTTCACCACGGTGTTCCTGCTGTATATGCCGCCGCACAAAGCGTTTGCGATGAGTATCTTTTGAAAATATTTGCAAGAGCCGTGAGAAGCGAAATGATGGTATATGCAGGAGTGCGCATTCACGAAGCAGATGAACATTATCTGGTATTCAGAGAAAACAATGGAAGTAAAGAATGGCTCGGCGTTTATTGGAACAAGGAAAGGTTTGGCAAAGACATAATAGCCTATACCACAGCGCCGAATTATGCGCAAGATATCAGTTTTTGCAGTCTTTAGGCAATACAATGAGGTGCAATGGCAAGTGAAATTTATTACTGAAACAGATATTGAGAAAATGCTGATCTTAGCAGAAGATGTGGCAGATAAACTAGATATGCGCTATATGTTCTATGATGAAGAGGGCAGGGAAGAAGTCGATAACGCCGTGCAAAGATTTATGAAAGACCCCAATGCTGAGCTTTTCCACAAGCTTTACAGAGAGCATTTAAGCGAGCGTGACTCATCAAATTTAACAGCTGAGGATATCCGCAAAAAGATCGAACCGAACGTTCATAAGGCTTTGGGGCTTTTTAGAAACGGCACAGGAACGCTTGGCAGATGTGACTATGCGGCAGCGAAAACTGTTTCTGACGAATATCTGCTCAACTTGCTTGCCTGTGAAGTCCGTGATAAAATGCGCATATTTGACGCACAACGCTTTTCCGACGCCTGCAAGATAAAAGGCTATCTGCTGGTTGAAAAATGTAACGAGAACGAGAAGCCTATATGTATAAAATTCTCTCTTGCCGACATCAGAGAAAAGTACAAAGAATATCTTGCAGATGAAGATAGTAAAGAGCTTTTGGTATACTGTTTTGAGACCATAAAAAACGATCACCGCCAGAAAAGAACGCTGCTTGATATCAGCGATCTGGGACTTTGATGAGAAAATTATAATATAGGAGGTCATATTTATTGAAAATATATGCAATAAGCGATATACACGGCTGTTTTATACCTTTTCTTTATGCGCTGGATATCATTTTGGAACATCTTGAAGAGCCGGATACAAAGCTTGTCTTGCTTGGCGACTATATCCACGGCGGCGATGAAAGTCGACAGGTGTTTGATAAGATAATGAATCTACAGGCGAAATACGGAACAGATAAAGTTATCACACTAATGGGAAATCACGAAGATTTTGTGCTGGAGGGCTTTTCTAGTATCGACAATGTGTATGTAGGCTATTTAAGTGATCAAGACCATTGCGATACTAAATATATCCGCTGGATGGAAAATTTGCCGAAGTATTATGTTGAGGGCAATACGATATTTGTCCACGCAGGTATCAACGAAGAAGCAGCCGATGAGTGGAAGTGGGAAACAAGCGAATATGAATTTTTGCAAAAATATCCACATCAGCTTGGCAAGATAGCTGGGCTTGATAAGAAAGTCGTGGCAGGGCATATATACACCTCTGAGATCGCAGACGACAGCGATTTTCACGATATATATTACGATGGAGATAGCCACATTTATATTGACGGCGATGTGCTGACAAACGGCATACTCCCCATACTGCTGGTCGATACTGACAAAGATGAATATTATCAAGTAACGGAAAACTGGCAAATACCATTAGAACCATATGGTTATGAAGAGTGATATGAAAGGTGGATATGAAATTGGCAAACGTAAAAAATCAAGAATATACAAAGGAAATGTTTAAAGACATAGCGTTCTTTACTCTTGCCGAGCCTGGTGCTATGGGGGTCGGCAATCTTATGGAATTTATCACAGCCGAAGGTGAGGAGTTCTCGCTTTTCTTTTCTGAAGAAATGCCATATTCAAAGGTCAAGGAGTATTTTCCTGCGTTAGATGATTGCTATTGGAATGGTCCTGAATCAGATGAATCATGCAGAACTGAGTTCGTGTTCTACCTCAGTAAGGACGAAAGGAACTTCAAGCACACAAAGCCACCGGAAAATTATACGCACTTATATGAGGGCTTTGGCAATCACATATGCATACGAAACGATTATTATCCTGTGGTCAAGCCGATCATACGAGATCTTATAGAAAAGAATGAGCTTGTAAATTGGTACACGAGGACTGGAGAAATAATAGACGCAATAAAAACCCTTACGGCAGAAAAGAAAGAAGGAAAAATGCAATGCGATTAGAAGAATTTTTAGATTGCTTTGACATTAATTGTATAGTAGAGATAACGTGTGAAAGTGAACCTGTTAGGAAATGCACAGTGTCGGCCGCATTATCGGACGACAGATACCCGGCGGTGGACTATGTGGTCTTGCCCGGCAGTGTTACATTTAAGGATGATGTCGTACATATACCAGTGATTTGGAAATTGACCTGGGGGACGTTCAGAAAGTGTATAAATACTTATTCCGCTGAACACGAAGAAAATGGAGCAGTATAATGACCCAAAGCAGGTGGATGTTTTGTCAGAATCATCGAATATTTTAGCACCAAAAAAATTTTATACGTCAGACCTGCATATCGGACACAAGAACATAATAGGTTTTGATCACAGACCGTTCAGTTCACTTGATGAAATGACGGAAAAGATAATTGCTAATTGGAACAAGACTTTTTCTTGCGCACTGTTAATAATCTTGTTCCCATTGAAGTGAAATCTCAAAATGAAATCAATGAAAATACTTATATTCTCCGATAAATACGAAGATATAAGTTTTGGTATAAAGTTAAAGCATGGAAATATTGGGCATGACAGTGATGTCTATACTTTCCCCTATTCTTGTTCTTTTCTCGTTAAGTCTTTTCTTAAGCAAAGATTTTAATTTATCACAAGCAAAGTTGAAATAGCCAAAATTCCACATGTAGGTTTGTCAATCATATTGGACACTATTATTAAGAAATTCGATAGGCGAAAA